>Ga0307517_10000421_pt1 | contig 72589 bp, 104 predicted proteins | sample 23_EM_MG_FD_194515 | JGI IMG/M metagenome (GOLD analysis project Ga0307517, IMG submission 194515) | Populus trichocarpa ectomycorrhiza microbial communities from riparian zone in the Pacific Northwest, United States - 23_EM | ecosystem: Host-associated > Plants > Roots > Unclassified | place... | reverse complement strand
CGAATATGGAAGAATAACAAAGTCGGCCTCCTTCATCAACGGTCCTGACTTTCCAAATTCACAGAAAGAAAAAGGAGCTGTAACATCCGCTCGTTCAAATAGCTCAGGATGATTACAGACCTGACAAGCATTAAGTGGAGTTGATTTAGAACGCAGATCAATTACCTTGCGGAACTGCATGACGAGGTTCATGAGAGAACGGGCAGAGTCAGCATCTCCCATGTTAGCTGCCTTCTCCAAAAGATCAGCCACAGAAACATTGGCTAGCAAAACAGCATATAATGCGCGCTGTCTAGCACTCAAGTCAACGTAAATGTCGAGCTCGATCTGTCAACTGTGTGAGACTTCATTCACGAGTATGGTAAACTTTTAAAACCTTTTCGCTCAGTTCATTTTGGACATGCCTCTTGACACGCCGCAACATGAATGGTTTAAGAATCATATGAAGACGGCGAAGTTGGTGTTCGTTGAGTTTGCTCCCTTTATTCTCGGCTGCGTTCTCAATGTCTTTTGAGAACCATTCGTTGAATTCATCATGCGAGTCAAACAAACTAGGCATGATGAAATGCAACAATGCCCAAAGTTCTGTAATACATTAAGATCATCATCATTCGCGATAGACAACTTACATACCCTGCATCGAATTTTGTATGGGTGTACCAGTAAGGAGAAGCCTGTTGCGGCATTGGAAGCCGAGAAGCGTCTTCCACCGCACACTTGCTGAGTTCTTGATATTCTGAGCTTCATCTAAAATCATGTACTGCCATTTGACGCGTTGGAAATATTGCTGATCCTGGGTGACCTACAAGAAGTGTGAGACCGACAAGAATTGCATCCAAGAAAATATTTACGAGTTGATAGCTAGTTACGAGAATGTGGAAAGGTGCATCCTGATTATAGCTGATTTCCTTCTTACTCCAGAATTTCCTCAGTGTTGCCCGGTCCTTGACATTACCCCAATAGGGAATTGCTTTCAGCTGAGGCACGAAGCGAGTTAATTCTTGTTGCCAGTTATGAAGCGTAGAGGCCGGGGCGACGACTAAGAATGGTCCCCAAATGTCGTGAGTTTCGGCAAGGTAGGCCAACAGAGATATTGATTGAACAGTCTTGGTAAATGGATGAGTGATGTGGTTGGTTGTAAGAGACAAACTTACTTTGCCAAGACCCATTTCGTCCGCGAGGATGCCATTGATACCCTGCTCATAAAGGGTGGCAAGCCAATTAAGCCCTTTAAGTTGATATTCCTTCAATTGAGCCATCAACATCTTCGGTTGGCCAATTGTCAACGGTCCTGTCAGCGAGGTTGGATTTTGAAAATTGAGTTCATCCGAGTCCACTGAAATGAATAAGTTACAAGTAAACCTGTCTCCAGTTTAAAACTTACAGTCAACTAATTGCGACTTCGGTTCATTGGAGTTAGACGGCTCAAAAGATGCTTCGTCAGTCTGTCCTTCTTCGAGTGGGTCCTCATGAGCACGGAATTGTGTTTTAGCAAGATTCAAAGCTTCATTTGCCTTGCGTTCCAGTGCCGCCTGTGCATCGAACTGCTCGGCGCGCTGCTTGGCTAAGGAAATAGCTTCCTGGGCATTCTGCCTTGCATGTCGATGAAGGTTCGTGTGGTCCTCTACACATAGCATTGGTATAAGATTTACAGAGGCGCGCCGTCACCGATTACTCACCGTCATCGAAGTTGATATCCGGAAGTGGACCATGGTCTTCCGCATCAAAAGTTTGAACTGCGGATGGGACAGGCACACCCCCACCATCACCCTCAAGCTCTGCAGCTGCAAGCAATTGGCTTAATGATCAAAATTTGATCCTAAAGAGATTCCACTCACTCTTGAGTTTACTGCCAACAAAATGACTGTAGAGCTCTGTTTGCGAAATAAGAAACTCCAATTTACGTGCTTGTCGTGCCGCCTCCCGCTTCTCCTCCTCTATCTTGAGGCGGTCCATCGCCTCTTTTTGCTCACGCTTACGCAAATCCCTTTCTTCTTTTTCGTTCTTCTTCCAGAACACCTGCATTTCCCGCATGAGACGTTTGGCTTTGGCTTGGACATCTTTTGTAGCTTTGGCAGTCTTTGTAAAAGGTTTACGGGCTTGAATTGAAGCAATTTTTGCGATACGTTCCAGTTGTGCCTGGCGTGTCTGATGGCTAGTCGTGTGATATTTGTATACCTAGAGGAACCTCGCTATAGTCTGCTGTGTTGAAAAGGGAGTCACTCACTTTAACGATATCCCTCCGCGCAAGATTTGTCCAAACTTTCTTCTGAGCTTCTTCAAGTGTTTTGATGCGTTTGATCAGAATGGAATCATCAACCTTTTTCGCTTTTTTCAATGGTGGCATTTGTTCATCCAGTTCGTATACCATCGCCATATTGAGCGGTGCAGGAGAACTGGGACGCGAAGCAGGTGTGACATCACCAAGGGAGGCAGGTCGCGAGCCTTGCTCGGTTTCAACCTCCAAAGCAAGCCCCGTCTTCCTTTTGGGTCCGGGTTTCTTGCGTAGTTTCGGGGTTCCAGTGGATGCACTGTCTAGACTGGGTTCTCGTTGTTGTTTAACCTTGCCCTTCAACTTCGAGAGGGATAGTTTCAAAGAAATAGACGGGAGTTGTTCGACGCCGTTCGTCGTGCTTGGGGTTCCGTTTTCAAGTTTCCGCCGCTTAATAGACGGTCCTGGAACGTCGTCCCTCATGTCTGTTGAGTCTACGTCGCCGATATCTGATTCTAAGGCATGGGGTCTCTTCTTGTCTGAATATCTTCTCCTCGCATGTTGCGGAGTACCTTGCATCTCGCGTTCGAATTCCAAACCAGGATCCTCCGCGCCAAAACGATTTCGGTGACCGTATTCATAACCGTTTATTCCCGTACCATTCGCGGCGATGCTTTCGAATTCCTCGTCGAACACAGTGGACTGGAGAGGGGTTGGCGGTATAACAGGAATACTTTCTATCCGTCGGGAATAATGATGAGATAGTTCAGAAGCAGTTACTGCATTGCGTTCCTAATTTTGTGTTAAGGTGATAGAAACGCGAAGTCGGAAAATATTCTTACAAGGACACTTGTCCAGAAATATTGAGCAACCTGGTTTTGTCGCTCCTTCGTTGCCAATATGTAACCGCTGAGTTCATCTGACCAGAATTCTCGACAGTCTTCCAGATCAGAGGTGTCTGCTGGAAGGTCATGGGTAGCGACTTTTTGTGGATTGGTCTTTAGTGATTCGGCATTTGAACACGATTCCTTTCCCTTGCGTGTCTTTCGCTGACTGGTCTGGAGTCATGATTCAGTACGAGCAAGACACATAGGTATTAAGGCCACACACCCTTTTCGGTTTCGATGGCATGTATTCGGTATCTTCTTCTCCTCCCTTCCGTCTCTTTCTTGAGATGACATCATTGTCCTCCTCCTGAGCATAGCTGGAGGGAGGGTCAACCGGGGAGAGGACGTGATCCCGGTCGTAGGAGTACCGCGTATCTTCGTTGGGATAGGGTGCATACCCAGGACTCCATTGTCCAGAACGGGAATCCCAGTCAGGGTCATAATGGCGAGCAGCAAGATCATATTGCCGCCCAGCTGGCACTTCTCTGGAGTGACGTTGTGAGATGTAAGGGCCTGGGGGGGACGGAGGACGTGGAGAATGCCCGAGGTCGCCCGAAAAAGCAGGGTTGTCGCTGGGGAAAGTGTGCGAGTGAGGTGGGTAGAGCGAACGGGCATGTACTGGATCTGGGTCATCGTTGAGGATGTGTCGAAGCGACATATCAGCGACTACGACGCCTCGCGAGATGAGAAGTAAAAATGCAGGGGAGGTGGGACTCGGGAGCGGGTGGATGGGAAGGAAGAAAGATTGAACAAGTGGGAATGCTGTCACTGACAAGGAACCAGTGCACCATTCGGAAACGGCAAGTTTGAGACTGATCTGTTACAATTTTAATCTTTGGTCTGGTAAAGCTAGAATAGGCGACTACTGTCTTTCTCCTGACACTCGTATTACTATCACTAGTTCTATATTAATTGTCAGGGAAAAGCATCAACTCTGGGCGAACTTTCTCGTCGAATTCATCAGCAGTCAGGAAGCCAAGCGCAACCGTCGCCTCTTTCAACGTCGTTCCTTCTTTGTGCGCTTTCTTTGCACATTTCGCGACATCTATGTGACACGTCAATTCTAAACTCAGCGGCAGGGATAGAGGCGCTAGACGAACTGTCGTAACCAAGATGACTGTTCAGAATAGTAGCAAGCATCAGTGATTCGTTCAACAGGGTGTTAATGCGTTTTTCATTGGCTTGAATGCCAATAACGCAGTTATTTGTAAATGAACGTGCACCTTTGTGACAATGATTAGTGTTTCAATATCCCGCCCGACTTATGGACCTACCGTCAGCCAAAAGACGGATACTTTGAAGAACATTCTTGGCTATCACAGGTTTGAAGACATTAAGCTTGGGGACTATCAGATCCCGTATACACTTTTAAAAACATGTCATCACCTCAAACTGTCCGCTCGCACCAGCGACGCTCACAGCAGTCTGATTGCCCATAACTTGGGCTGCAACCATCGTCAGTGCTTCGCATTGGGTAGGATTGACCTTTCCAGGCATGATGCTGCTTCCAGGCTCGTTCTCTGGCAAACTGAGTTCCCCGAGGCCGCACCGAGGTCCTGAGCCGAGGTAGCGGATGTCGTTTGCAATTTTCATGAAGGAACAGGCAATGACGTTCAGCGCCCCGTGTGCCTCGACCATGGCGTCATGAGTTGCAAGTGCCTCGAACTAAGAACGATCGCCGTATCATATCCATGCATTACAAAGAACAAATTAAAAAACCTTGTTCGGTGCCGTTACGAATTCTAGCCCAGTTAATCTCGAAACTTCAGTAGCGATCTTGACGTCGAAACCTTTCTTTGTGTTCAAACCCTGTATTAAAAGATAAATCCTGCCCAGATGATTTTAGAAAGACCGGTACCGTTCCAACAGCTGTTCCCCCTTGTGCCAAACACCGAAGTCTTGGAAGAACATCACTAAGACGACCAACACCATTGGTAACTTGCTGCACGTATCCACTGAATTCTTGACCAAGGGTCAGAGGTGTGGCATCCTACCGCGTTTCCTTAGCACCCAGAAAGGAGAATGTTAAAATTTGGCAAAGGCACCTGGAGATGAGTGCGGCCAATCTTGATAATTTTGTCGAAAGCCTTCGCCTTTCCCGCAAGTGCATCACGGAGATCACTCAGCGCTGGAATCAAGGAGTTGCAGATTTCTGTAACCACAGCAATGTGCATGACAGTTGGGAATCTAGAATAGGGGTCAGCCACAAAAGTCAAAATCCTTGAAATACTGACGTATCATTGCTGCTCTGACTCCGATTGACATGATCGTTGGGATGAACTGGGTCCTTCGACCCTAGCTGTCCTCCGAGAAGTTCGATTGCTCGGTTAGAGATGACCTGAGAAAATGGTGAAAGATGAGCAAGGGAGGGGAACTGTAACCTTTATTACCTCATTTGCATTCATGTTACTTTGAGTCCCACTACCTGTCTGGAAGACCACCAAGGGGAAATGGTCGACAAGTTTGCCAGAAATGACCTGGGAGCACAAATATAGTTGGCATTTTGGATTCGCATATGACGCACGTCATCAGTAGCCTTCTGAATAGCTTCACCAATCTTTGGATCCATGCCATATTCCACGTTCACAATAGACGCAGCCTTCTTCAAGATACCAAAAGCCTTGATGAGAGGCAATGGCAAGCGTTCAGTCGGGCCGCCAATATCGAAGTTTTGGAGTGATCTGAAACCAACATTGATCTAATATTACTACGGAAGCTGTTTTGACAAATACCTCTGGGTCTGAGCACCCCAATATTTATCGGCTGGAACGTGCAGTTCTCCGAATGTGTCCCGTTCTGTCCGATAATTCGGCTGGAGTATCCCTCAGAAATGAGCCGAGATGAAATACTAGAACATACCATGATGGAAAATCGTCTCAAACGACCAAATGCCACCAGCTGTGCTGCGTTCTAATGAAATAATCACGTGATAAAGTCCTGACAAAGGCGGAAAACCCACCCTGGCTGGCGACAGTCGCGGTATCATGGTGAAGCAACGTCGGATTATATAGGGTGAGGTAGAGAAATTGTGAACAGTTGCTCACAAATTTAGTCCCCCGGCTTCTACCGATATTACCGTCATATTCCGAGGGCACTAACTCACCAAGTGGACTGTCACAGTGCTGAATGTTCAATGTGTAACAACAATCACATGAAAGCCTGAGGTTGCTTAATCCATCCACGATGACTACTTTGGCTGCCCAAGTTGTTTTCCACCCAGTCATTTCTCAGAGTTTGAGTTTTGGAGGAACCACGACTGGTCGAGATAAAGTACTGTGACGACTCTCCAACGTTGTGCTTTCAGCTATTTATCATTCCCAAAGCTTTACAGAACCATTCAATATCTCTCTCGATTCCTTGCTTGGTATTTTGAGTATAATGGCGACAAACTTGATGCCTTTCGTTGGACGGCGTTGAAGAGTCATCTTGGGATGGCTAGGAAGTGTAGGGTTGCTGCAAATATCAAGCCCAACTTGACATGATAACCTTGCAGCTAGTGATGCGTCTTGGAAAACCAATGGAACATCTTCAAGCAGCTCTTCGTGCTTCTGCCTCCAATAAATCCTCTGTTGAGACCCTGCTTCTCATTGCGAGACATGTTGGTTACTTTGCGTTCCTTTCTTACGATGCAATTGCTTGGGTACGTCATCCCACATTTGCAAGGGTCAGTCGACTCAAATCTGTGTGCAATCCTCACAGGCACACGCAGTAAGATTTATTAACTTGAGCAAGGAGACAGCCGAAAGAGTGTTGAGGAGGTCGTTCCAATTCTGGTTTGCTGGCATCTTATTCAGTTTGGCCCATGGAAGCCTGAAGGAAAGCCTTCCTTGCATCTTATGGCGCTGTCTGCTTAATTTTGGAATGTGATTTAGTCTGCGCGACTGGTAAAGGACTATCTGTTACTTCAGGAGAGCAAGACTTGGGGTGTGGACGACCTTGCACAGGAAGCAACGAGAGAAACGAATTTGACAGCCATCATAGCGTAAGTTTCTTTTGTGCATCATATATCGGGTTCATCGATCTTTCTCTGGCTTCGCAGTGCTCGCAAGAACGTTCGTCAACAATTTATTGTGGATCTTCTCGACGTCTGGATCCCCGCAAGTGGTGCTGGGTTACTTAACGTCAACGAAGGAATTTTGGGCATTGTAGGGTAAGTCATTTAGATGATTCTGTCGGTTCTGTTACGATGAATGTCTTTGCAAGATTCATCTCATCTGTCATCGGTGCTAAAGCTCAGTGGGATGCTGTCAACGGGAAACGTTGACAATGGGGTGTTCATGTTTCAGAATCCAAATTACTGGGTATCGGACTGACAGAGAGACAAAATTACATGGTATGATAAAACCATCATCGATTTTGTTGCTGCTGTGCGTTGCGAAGCCGTAAATATTCTTTCCGTACTTCTTCCATTGGCTCAGGACCAGTGCTGGCGAAAACCGCCCGTTAGAAATATCACTTGCATTTCACAGCACTCACAATTGGATCATGCAGTCTTGAACAACGCTGAGCTTATCTCTGCAAGACCAAGCAACAGAGACTGTCCGCCCCGCTGCACACGCCGCAAATTCTGAGTGGTGATGAATATTTATCAGGGGAAATATAATTCCAGTGCACCTTGCAGAAGTGAATCGCATTGCTTCAGTGCATATGCTTTGGTAGTTTTCAGCAGCGTGTCCTCTTCACGTCTGGAGAGGGCGTTCATGAAGAAGTTTGTGCCATCCGGCTCACCGGGGCGGTTATTTGGTGTCCAAACTCCATACATGGAAATTGAAATGACCCTCATGTCGCGACTTCCAAAGCTCTCTTCCCTCAATTCACATTGTATTATCAAACGTGGTCTTGCGTCCTCTTCGCTCGCAACAACCGTTCCGTTATCCAGAAACAAGTTCCGAGAAACACTCGATAACGGACCATCATTAGACAACTTTCTGTCGGAACCGGTTGACCGCGTTGTCCTGGGCAATGCGAAGGGGTAAGTGTGAACTTTACTCCGGTGTCAAGAATTAATCTCGATGGTGGTCTCAGGCCTAGATTGCCTTCATATCTAAAAACCTCTATTCCTTCCGGACCTTCGTTTAACAAAATCAAGAAAGACCTTCGTGGTTTAAATCTACACACTGTCTGTGAAGAAGCGAGGTGCCCAAATATCGGCGACTGTTGGGGAGGGGGGGACACTGCGGAAGGTAGAAAAACTGCAACTGCTACGATTATGGTGAGTCTTATGATTCAATCCTCACTTCTATCGGAGGAGTCTGAAAGAAATGAAAAGCTCATGGGAGATACCTGCACCCGAGGGTGTAGGTTCTGTTCAGTAAAAACCTCCAAAACTCCTCCTCCGTTAGACCCCCATGAACCGGAACACACAGCCGAAGCCATATCACGTTGGGGACTCGGATATGTTGTGCTGACAAGTGTTGACCGAGATGGTATGTCGAAAGTGGGTGACGTCGTTCATTAATTGAATCTTATTCTCAAGATCTTGTGGACGGTGGTGCCCATCATTTCGCTGAAACTATTAGAAAAATTAAAACCAAGTATGTTCGAGATCAAATCCCTTTTCCCTTTTTCTCAGGTTTCTAGGGCACCTCATATTCTTGTCGAGGCTTTGACTGGTGACTTTGCCGGAGCCTTAGATCAAGTTTCACTTGTTGCTAAGTCTGGGTTGGACGTCTACGCACACAACGTGGAAACTGTAGAAGAATTGACACCCTGTGTTCGAGACCGAAGGGCTACATTTCGACAAAGTCTCAAAGTCCTTGAACACGCTAAGAAAGAGGGTGCCCAAATAACGAAGACCAGCATCATGCTCGGAGTCGGTGAAAGTCATGATCAAATACTCCGAACTTTGCATGGTCAGTCGATCTTCACATCTCCCTGCCATCACGCTGACTTCATAGCCTCATGGTCATAGAGCTACGGAAGGTTGGTGTGGACGTGGTGACATTCGGGCAATACATGCGCCCCACAAAACGGCATATGAAGGTTGCTCGATATGTCCAGCCTTCAGAATTTTTGGAGTTGAAAGGGATTGCCGAAAGTCTTGGCTTCTTGTACGTTGCAAGCGGCCCGTTGGTGAGAAGTAGCTATAAGGTGAGCATTAACGAGCACATTATCCACTTATTAACAGTCCACGAGGCCGGTGAATTCTATATTGAGAATGTTCTTCGAAGTCGGAAAGCGGAACAGACGATTCTCGGTCCAGAACTTCCGACCTCAAGTATCACTAGCCATTCCCTAGGCCTCTGAATCGTGTTAAGAGGTGGAAACTCGGGAATTCCCGAAGTATATTTTGTTCGGAGATTGAATTATAACGAACACCCTCAGTTGTCCAATGACAATATCGTTTTTCTGTCGTTTTATACTACCAAATTTACATGGAATCAGATAGTACGACTAAGTTAAATAATTAAGCAAGAGTCATGAGGTGATATAGTACTCTATGGGTTCTAGGACGCACGGGCTTCGGGTCGAATTCGTGGGTCAAACGACAACCCCTCCGCAATGTGAAGGGTCCTATCCGAGAAGGTGATATTCTTAACGTGCTGCACCACTTTCTGACAAAGTTTTTTCATAGAGATCGTTTATTTTGTTCAAAGTTGCAACCCGAGGCACAGATCGAGTCCCGCGCATTGTTTCAGCATATCCTGAGTCAGCGGTGTGCCCCTTTCCAACTCGGCTCGCAAAATGCACGCCATACATAGCTGCCATATAGACGGGATCATCGGGATGATGTCGATGATGAGCCACAACCATACTGGGAAACTACTTGCAGACAGTGCGTAATCGTATGTTTCTTGGAAGCATGCATAAAAATACATGCTAGATCACCAGGGATTGTTTGAGACCATAGTGCTGAAACGCCGGTGAAGTCATTAATTTGGGCCATGTTCCTTTCAATCCAGAGGTCCGGTTCCTTGACAGGCATATTATTACACATCAGATGCAACAGTTCTCCTTTATTTGTGACAGCGGCGTTGCTCTTCATGCACCTACAAAATGCATCGTCGTTCCAACCGCCCTAAGAAATTCATGGATTCCAGTCGCGCATATGTTACTCTCCTCACAAAATCCTCGTATCTCGCCGGTGTCCTCGTCTTGAACCACAGTCTGCGTCAGGTTGATGCGCGTTATCCTCTTGTCGTGATGGTCACACCCTCATTGCCAGACGAGGCAAGGTCGTTGCTTCGAAACTGCGCAATACGCACAAGGGAGGTGACATCACTCCACCCTCCCGTCCACCACACTCTTGCGAACCACGACTCCCGGTTCGCTGATACTTGGACAAAATTGAGGTGTGCCCTATTTATGTATATTTCCAGTCATTTGAATTAATTTCCTACCCAGGGGCTTTGAACTCAAAGAATATAAGGTAAGCACTCATAGTTGTATTGCCGCAGTGTATCCCTAATTATTTTGTCACTACCAGCGCATAGTCCTTTTGGACTGTGATATGGTCATGTTGAGAAACATGGACGACTTAATGACCCTCGATCTACCAGATGACCACATTGCCGCTGTGCACGTCTGCGCATGCAACCCCCGAGGGATAGAACACTATCCAAACGACTGGTCTGTTATTTTTCTGTAACATCCAGAATGTCTCAATGTTGATTTCCCCTCTTACAGGCGACCTGATAATTGTGCCCATACTACTGTGGGCCATCCCACCTCTCTTCCCCCACCGATTACCGAAGGTTCGCCTCGTCCCCACGGCCAGCTTAATTCCGGGACAGTGGTTCTGAGCCCGTCGGAACCGTTGGCTGAAAGTCTCGTCAAATACCTCGAATCCAGCCCACGAGTAGCCGAATGGAAATTTCCTGACCAAGATTTGCTTTCCGAATATTTCAAGGGAAAATGGAGGCCAATTTCGTGGTATTACAATGCTCTACGATCCCTGCGCAACTCCCACCCTGCCATGTGGTGCAATAATGAGATTCGCTGCCTTCATTACATCTTTGCAGACAAACCTTGGCAGTCTCGCATAACGGCTCAAGGTACCGAAATGGGGTTTGATATCATGAACAAGTGGTGGTGGGATCGCTTCGATGAGTTAGGCAAGACGTTAGCAATCGCTGATCCGGAAGGATGGGTTTATGTCCTTTCTACCGTGGACACAAGGCCTTAATTATTGGTATATGTTTAAGCGGGATTGATAATATTAATTGTATTTAATACTAAAACATAGACAGACATTAATATTGTATATCAGAATGCGATAATCATGTTCGCCACGTTACGAGAACTTCATCCGTTCGATATCTATAGTGCCTTTGAGATTGTAACTGACACGCTTTACAACGATTCTTACCTCTGAGTGCATGTGCTTTTGGAAATTGGCGTTCTGCATCCCATGCGGAAACTAAGAAGGCCTGCTTGGGCTATCATGATACCGTTATCAATGCAAAATCTGGAGGGGATGTCAATCTCGGCTGAATTAGAACATGGATCCTAAATAAACCTTTCATCAGTGGCAAAGACCTGGCCTCCTCTTTCGCTCGCCATAATCCCCATCATCTCTTGGAGGCGTTCATTACCTTGTCAAGAACAATAAGGACAAAGTGAGTGGACGAGGTTAGTACCAACTTACAACCAACGCCTCCTACAATAAGAACTTCTCTGCTGCCAATGTGTGCCATTGCTCTTTCTGTGATTTCTACCAGCATAGCGAAGACGTTTTCTTGAAGAGAGAAACATAAATCTGCAGGAGTTATGATGTCTTGATCGTCGGGACATCCGTCGGGACGGTATCGCTTATCCTGAGCATAAGCTTCCATCGCTGTTAGGATACCGGATAAGCTTATGTCCATCCCCTTGGTAGTATATGGGAGAGAAAGAAGGCGAGTACCACTGCATACGGAATTTACAAGGGGTTGAAATCACCAAAGAGGATGCTTACTGTTTCGCTTCTTGCTCAATATTGTACCCTGGGCTTGGATCATTGCTGAGATTTAATACACGAGCGAATCGGTCTAAACAGTTTCCAACGGCGATATCAAGAGTCTCCCCAAAAATGCGATAGCGTTGCCGAGAGTATGCGATAACTTGGGTGTTACCTCCGGATACATATAGGACCACCGGATTTCGGGCTCCAGTAATTTCCCTGCCCATTTCAATATCTGGTGGTAATCAGCACGTATCCGGAATGACAATTCGAGGCTCACGTCCAACACAGTGATTAACAGCTACCAATGGCTTGTCATAGATAAGAGAAAGTGTTCGAGCAACAAGCGCAACTGATTGAAGCGGTGCCCCCATTCCAGGACCTATAAGGAACTTTCAAGAACCTCAACCGTTGAACAACGGTTATCTCACCTTTAGTATAACAAATGCAGTCAACTTCAGCGAGTGAAACGCATGCGGTATGCAGAGCATCTGTGATAACTTCCAAGGCCCATTCTCGGTGGTGCAGAGCAGTATCTCGTGGCTGGAACCCTTCCCCCGGTGGCGTGATGTATGTGTGTCTAACGTTTGAAAGTACAACCGAAGAGCCATCTGGGCAGTGTTTTATCAACCCTGCTCCTAGTTTATTCGCTGAGCCCTCAAGACCTAAGGCCAAGATCGGTCGGACTTTCGATGGAACAAATCATTAGTGCTCAAGCGCTCATCGATCAGATGCGAGAAGCAATTAACCTGGTTTCACCAGTGGGAATTGAATGCGCGAGACTTCGGGCATAGTTACTCTGTAAAATTATGAAGACTTTTAGCAAGTGATCTTTCCCGGGCCGAATTACTCCGCCGAGACGATTTCGAAGTTGAATAGTCAGACTGTTGATTGCAAAGTTGATTGGAATATCCCTAGTGTGAAGGAAGTATAGAAGTGTGTGCGAGAAAAAGTAAATCCAAAGGATATAGTTAAGAAAGCAAATTCATCTAGATCATCCGCAGCTCGTAGATAGAGAGGTAAGAATCTCGTCAAATAACGAGTGTAATATGAGATACGAATAAGTAAAGAAGCGAGTAGGAAGCGAGTCAAGCACGTTCGGCATCTTGTTGGGAAATCAAGGTGTCGAATAATTGCTCATCAAAACTGAGGTGTTGCAACATGACACAGGGAACGCTGACATCGTCACGATTGTATGATTCTAATATCTCTTCGGCAGAGTGACTGTCCTTGGTCTTTTCCTTAGTTAGTTTCGCATACATTAATTTTGTCTACAAACGGAATCAGTTATTTCTCCTCTTTCACCTAAGGTTTTCACTCACGTCGTCGGGAAGCGAATTCCACTCATCGAGGGACAATGATCGCACACGCACCACCCTGTACTTGCCAAGATATCGAAATCTACGTTGTCTGGCTTGGTCCTTTGGAAGCCCGACGAATAGGTTCCGAACAACCGGAGTCTTGTAAGTTTCTTTCTCCTTCCCTAAACCAACGAAGATGTAACCGTGCTGTCCTGGTAATGTCGGACACCAAGGATGGTGGTTCAAGGTAGGACACAGATATGATATTGTGGTAGATTTTCTGTCAGCGCCTCCTTGATTTTCAGATGGACTAGGAAAATCGTCAAATTTGGTTCGTCTGGCCGGAAAGAAAAAATACCGTTCTACAAGAGCACCCAATACCCCCTTCAAGAACTCACGATCGAATGAATTGTTTAACTTCACCCATTTAACTTCAGCTACAGGAAGTTTGGTAAGCACTTTTTCACGCTCCTGGGGCAGCGCACTGTAGAGTGACTGGAAGCTTCCTAGACGAGTATCAATAACGGTGGTATCTCCAACATTAGATGAAGCAGCCGGAGCAGATGATGTCGAGATTCTCTTGGTATTCTCGACACCCTCCAATATGCATGATCGATTTTGTATCGACATAAGCGAGACCTGTCTTGACCGTGGAGAATTACTCAAGTAGTTTGGTGAGAGAGTTCGCAAGGAACTGGTTGAGTGTCGTGTCTACAGAAAGCAAGGTCAGTGGCATTCAAAATAAAAAGAGAATTGTTACAATGTCCTGCAGCTTCATAATGGATTTCATCATTGCCTTATTCTTCTCTTCGGCTCTGTAGAACTTCTCCTCCACAATCTCAAGCTCATTTCTCAATTCGTCATTCTCTGCTTCCTTGGACTGAAGACTCTCTTTCAATACCTCCATCTAAGTCCAAAATCAGTAATCACGCCCTGCGGAAAAGATGTTGACTCACCTGCCGTTCTAGCGGCTTAAGGTTAGGCATCACCGATGTTATCGTAGGGGTACGGTCGGCAACGACGCGTCCGCTGATCTATCAAGTACATTCAAAAAATCATCCACTGTGGTCAAGGTGATGATGAATACCTCATTCGTGCGCGCCATCTCCTGCTCCAGTTGACGCACCTGCCAGCACAAAGGTCGGCAAATCAATTAGAGAGTAATTAATAAATGTATACCTTATCAAGAAGGCGTTGGTTTTCCACTCTAGCGTCCTCGAGTTCTCTTTGTAGTTTCAGCTTCTGCTGGCGTTCGTCGTGAACAGCAGCAATATATTGCCGCTGCAGTGATAATAGTTCTGCATTCTCAGTAGACAGAGCTTGGACCTTTTCAGTAGCTTCGGTGAGCTTAGGAAGAATTCATGAGTGATAAAGACACCGAATCGGTATGGGACACACTTCGTTCTGCAATCTCCGATACTCTTCTTTCGCGCGCCCAAGTCCAGCTTCCGCCTCATCTCTAAGAGATGAAGCATTATCCTCTTCCGCGACATTTATCCTCCCACTTTCCTGACGCGTCGTATGTCCACTGGCAGGGGGGCGGGAGCGCGAATCTGAGGCCTCCCCTCCAGACTTCCGCAAATTCTGCACGACATCACGATACAAATCGCGCTAATCGAATACGCAAGCTCCATAAGCAAAATAACCTTGTTCAAGTTAGAACAACAATCTGTCAGGCTAACTCACCTCTTCATGTGCTTTCGCCAGTTCCTTCTTCAACTTGATCACGGTTTCTGACGCCTCAGACCAGCGTTTGACGACATTGGACCAGAAGGCTTCATCCATTGAAGCACAGCAGGTCTGGAGTCTGAAGTCAACTGATGAGGACGCGTGTAAGAGATGTTCTTAAGTGGGATCATGATTGGACTCAGGTTGTCAAGCGGACTGTCAATCATTGCTAATCAAGAATAAGGGGCAATTGGAATGAGAATATTAAGCACTCTAATAGTACCAATCGACATCAGAAACTAGTACTCTATTCAACGGCAGGTAGCACAGCAATTAACTTTCATAGCATAAATGTCAAAGGATTTTCGAGGTATCCCCTGAACGCTGCCAACCATCTGGCACCTACAGCACCATCCACAGTCCTGTGATCCGAACTGAGTGTGACTTTCATAGATTGAATCACTTTGAAGCCACGTTCCTCTTCTGGTGCAGGAACCACTTTGGCTTGGGTGGCCCCAACAGCAAGAATGCAAGACTGCGGTGGGTTGATTATGGCCGTAAAGTGATCAATACCGTACATGCCAAGATTCGAGATGGTGAATGTACCACCCTAGGAATAGCTAGTGAGCAACGGGTCTTTGATAAAAGACTGATATTACCTGGTATTCCGAAGGTTGAAGTTTGCCATCACGGGCTTTCTTGGCAAGACCCTTAGTTTCGGCAGAAATTGTAGCCAAACCCTTCGTGCCAACATCTTTAATGATAGGAGTAATCAAGCCAGTAGGGGTGGCAACCGCAACCGAGATATCAGCCTTTTTATACCTGGCAGGAAAGATTGGAATTTCAAAGCAGATTACGTGCGATGCAGGGTACTCACGTTCTTATCACTTCTCCGAGCCAAGCAGAGTTTGCCTCGGGCACGTCAGCAAGAGCACAAGCAGCAGCTTTTACGATGAAATCATTAACGCTGAGTTTAAGGTCCTTTTCCGCTAAAGTTTTATTGAAAACTTCGCGCAGCTTGAGAGCCTTGTCCATGGTTATATCCACAGTAAGATAATAATGCGGTAGCTCTTGTTTCGATTGTGTAAGGCGTGAGCCAATGGTGCGGCGCATGCTCGATATTGGTGTGTCCGTATAGTCTGCAGCCTGCTGGGGTGCCAATGGTTGTGCAGATCCAGCGATTTCGGATGATACACCAGCAGGTGCTTTGTAGTTTTCGACATCTTCACGAATAATACGACCTCCTGGACCAGTAGCCTTAACCTTGGCCAATGGAATACCACGCTCGAGAGCAATCTTCTTCGCGATGGGACTGGCGAAGATACGGTCACCTCTTGGAAGTTCCTCCTTCGATGGCTCGGAATGCCCTTGCTTGGATAGTTCTTGCGAAGAAGGTTTAGGACCGTCATCATTGAGCTTTTCCTCCTTGGCGTCTGCCTGGGGAGTTTGCGAGGATGCCTGTTTTGCGATCTCGGCGGCGCCTGAAAGATCATCGCCTTCCTCACCAATGACGGCAATCACTGTACCGACTTTCACTCCTTTCGCTCCGTCGGGAGCCTGACGGCGGTATGAGCCGTAGCAGCGAAGATGGCTACAGATAGGTGACTTACAATAATCTTTGCAAGGATACCATCATCCTGTGCCTCAACGTCAATCGTTGCCTTGTCCGTTTCCTACCGCCCATTTCTCAGGAGACAAAATGTATGGCATGCAGTGACAGTGCTTACTATTTCAAGAAGAACGTCTCCTGCTGAGAAAGACTCTCCCTCGTTCTTTTTCCATGACGCGATGCCTCCTTCGGTCATAGTGGGACTCATAGCTGGCATATTGAAAGCTGCCAGCGCACGACGACGCGCAGAGACATGGAAGCCTAAAATACGGTCAGACATTTGCGAAGAAAATATGAAGAGCGCCGAACCTCTGGCGAAAACTCGAGCCAACGACGAAGCCATGAAGAAGAAGGTTCTCAAAGTTTGGGAAAATATTTGGACACAATTTGTTAAGCGGGCCGCAAATTCCCGAATGTAACATACCTCCGCACTTTCAAAATGCCATTGTCGTCGTCAATTGTGCTGCCTGGCCAGCCCATAAATCTGCCTCCGCGTGCGCCAGTACAGCAGGTCAGAACAGGAGTGTATGAACGCGATGGACAGATACGTGGTGCCGTCGTTGGTGTGCCCCGTTTTGAGGGACCTGTTCGTCTACCCCGTCGTCTGAGAAATGTGCAATGATATATCTATTTAGATTCTGACAATTCCTCGTGTTCAACCCCATCCTCCGGCGCCAGGTTCGATCGTGATAGGATGTGTGACCCGTCTATCGCCATTGCAAGCACTCATATCCATCACTGTCGTGGATAATATTCCCCTTCCACTTGGCGAGGAATTCACTGGGGTGATCCGAAGACAGGACGTACGGGCAACGGAGAAGGACCGTGTCAAGATTGGTGAATGCTTTCGGGGCGGCGATGTCGTACGCAGTCAAGTGGTAAGCCAATGTCGACATCGATAACTCATGTCTCATTGGATTAAAAACTTTTTAAAAGATCTCACTCGGAGACGCACGCAGCTATTTTGTGACGACTGCCCGCAACGATCTTGGAGTGATTTTTGCAACAAGCGAAGCTGGTAATAATAATTCAAATATTATTTCCAGAGATATATTGAGCTCCTGCAGGTGCTACTCTTGAACCAGTATCCTGGCAAGAGATGCGGTGTCCAAAGTCTGGTAAAATAGAAAAACGCAAGTGTGCGAAGCCCTTAGAGTTGATAGATTAGCAATGTCATGTAAATAGCCCAGAATGGAAGTGGTTGGCTCCAGTTGCAACCTCTCTCTCACCCAACAAGACCCTACTCCGTCTCGTTCACCTGGCTCCCTCGGCCTCGACATGACCGCCGTACTCGCAATGTCGGACGTCCTCCGAAAGGACAGACACATGTCCATCGATGAGTATGCCTTTTCCGCCTGTCTTATTGCTTCCTTCCTTAATGTTGACGTAGGTTTCCTCCCGACACCAACTGGCGCGAAAAGTACAATGAGGTGTGTTCGATCCCATATTTTGACAACCATTATTCCTGAATGCCCTCCTCTAGGTTGTTGATATGTTGTCCGAAACCCGTACAGAGCTCGATGATTTCCATCAAGCTAGCAAAGAACTCGAAGCAGAGCTGGAAAATGAGTTACAACGCACAGAAAAGGCCCAACGAGAACTTCAGGCAAAGGTCACCAGGGCAGAAAACGAACGAGACGAGTGGAAAGTTCGTGTTTCCCTCAATTAACGCGTTACCTATACTTATCACCCCTTTCTTCAGAACAAGTTTATGTCTCTTCAAACAACGCACAATACTACCACGACGTCCCTCCAACGCGAACTCGATCAACTCAGACAAGAATACCAGAAGACAAAGGTATATACACGCGAATTGGAAATGGGAAATGACGATTTGGAGCGCAACGAGCGCGCAGTCTCTTCCAGTTTGGCTGATATGGAGTCCAAGTATTCAAGGGTACTGGAGGAAAAGATTCTGCTGGAACACGAACTCTTAGAGAAAGCGGGTGTGGAGGAGGAAAGCCAGCGCTTGAAGGATGAGCTTCGAGGTATTTACCTTTTCTGCCCCGATGGATCGTATCTAACTATTGTTGTCGTACCAGATACCAACGTTGAAATATCCATACTGAAGGGTCAGTTGACTTCTGCCCACTCCCGACAAAGCTCCAAGTCAAAGTCGGAGTCGCAATACAATGGCCCTTCAACAGAGAACCTCCTCAAAACAGCACCTCCTCCCGATATGGACCTCGGCGATATCTCTCCATCGTCGGAAGAAACGGCACCTTACCCTGACAAGACAATTACAACGCCCAAAGCATCGCTGTCTCGTCCTGCTGTGCCAGTATCTTTCATGACCCAGAATGCTGTAGCTGAAAAGGCATCCCCACCTATGCCGTTAAAGACCACTACCAACATCATCCGTTCAACCTCACAACCCTTGATACCTTCCCCCGCATCTGCTCGTGGCCTAATGCGCCCACCTGCTACGCGGACTTCCTCTATCCTGAGCACTTCGTCTTCTGGATCGTTGGCGAAGAACAAGGGAGTGCAGATGGTATCAGAAATGCGAGCAAGAGTCCGTAACCTCGAGCAAAAGATCCACACACGTGTACCTCGTCTACGGATGGCAAGCCTTACAGGACGACAGAGCGTCATTGGCACAAACACCCCCATCAGCTCTTCATCATCCGTAACTTCAAATGCCTCCACCGCCAAGACGAGTTGGGAATCCCAAAGGAAGAGCGTGGAATCGCGACGAAGCAATGATAGTGTATCCGACAAAAGGTTAGCAAATAAAGACGATACGGCCGGCTGGGTTTTGATCATGGAGGACCCACCCTCTCCACAAAAAGAAAAGGAGAAGAGAGTAAAAGATAGGCGTAGGCTATCAAATCCGTCAATAACCCCCTTATTCCGTTCTTCGGCTGTCCGCGCAATGTCGCCATCTCTCAGTACAGGATTTCTTAATTCGGGATCAAATTCCTTGGCCATTAGCACAGGAGGATTACGGCTTCCGAAGCCAAGACTTTCTGGAGGAAATGGATTACCATCTCCCTCTTTGTCACGACCACAAACGCCAACTTTTTTGCCAGTTCCGTCTGGCAATCTACAAGCTTCGACATCTGGCCTTACTCTCAAACGATCCACTGGACCAAATGCCCCAAACGCTTATAGCAGCCAACTAAAACGGTCGTCTGTTGGTAGGGGCAATGTAACACCGCCTGTTCCACCACTTCCTCCTGCTCATCGCGCGAGACCCATCACGATGCCTCCTTTGAAATACAGACGTGACTCTGGTGCATCATCGCCATTGAGTGCAAGGGATCTGCCGTCCCTACCTGAGTTGACGACCAATGTCACGATGCGATCTACAAATAGAATCCCGAGTACTTCGTCTGCTAGTTCTGTATTGTCCAAGAGTCGGATCGGACGACCTAGTGGGGGGATTTCTGGCCGACAGAGTCGAGGCTCGGACGTCTTGGACATCACTGACCTGCGGCCCCGCTCTGATATTCCAGTTTGAGTGGCTCCTTCTAATTCTCTGACCCCTTCTAATTGGATATACTACTACAACCTTGATAGAAAACTAACGCTCCTTATTTTCCATTTCTTGACTTCTAACTTTTATCGAGACTTGTAGTATGCTCTTTATCTTCTGGATGTTTTCTTTACGCCCCTTTCACATAATGATTGTTAATGCTTTCAAGTTTATCTGTGGACGCCTCGTGACTCATCAATTACTGGCTCTTCCCAAAACCTATGACTTCCAAACCCTCAGATGTCGCTTCACCGCAAGAAAGATCCCTCAACCGACAAGTAGTACTTGAAGAGGATGAATATACGGAAGCATTGTCTCGTATAATTAGTCGAGACTTTTTCCCTTCCCTGGTTCATTTAGACGCCACAAACGAGTACCTGGATGCTTTACGTTCTAGGGACCCTCATCTTATAGGTGCATCTGTGCGGCGACTAGAGCAGGTCGCTGCCACTCCACTAGAATCAACCCGGCGACGATTGCAAGCGCAAACTCCAGGCCGTACCCCCTTTGGTTACACAGCTGAAACTCCTCTACGCCCTCGCTCTGAAAATGGGGAACCTCACCTGAAGAGGGCTTGTTACGATACCAACATGAGCTTGGATGACTTTCAGGCTCGGTATACATCGGAGGATAATTCTAGTTTTACACAAATTCTAGATCAAGAAAACAAGGCGAGAAAAGAGAAGTATGGGTGGGCATGGGAGGCACAAAGGAAGGTGGAGGCGCAGAGAGACAGGATGATTGAACAGAGAGAGAGGGCGTTGATTGAAGCACCGACAATGCCAGGCGTCAGAGGATCGTTTGCCATTGAGGCCCCAACGCCCGCTGGGTTGATCACGGATGGGGAAGAGAAAGAAACGGACAAGGAGGACAATAAAGGGATGACCGACAAAGATGATTCTGAATGTTTGACGGTCTCCATTGTCACAAAGAGGGATGATGAAACCAGGGATGTTATGGCACCATGGAGGGATAAACGACCAGCTGGAGTGGACGGCTGGAATTTCAAGGTGACACGCCCTCTCATGCTTGTGTGGATAAGAGAACTAAAACTTCAATATCCAGGCTCGCAATTCTCTTATGTTTACACCAGACGCGGATGTGTCACCCTATCATCCACCATCCAACGCTGCTGAAAATTCCAAGAATCTGAAAAAGGTGGACTATGCAAAAACTCGTTTGAAGGATCAGGAACATGACGTCGGTGATAAACCTTTGTCTGCTCCTCCAAGTCCAACGCGAAGTCGCGTTGATGCTGCTATCACAGGAAACAGTATGCCTTTTGTCAATGATTTGATTGTCTTGTACCTAAAATTTCTATCTCAAGGCTACACACCAAGCGGCAGTCAGCTCGTACTTGTTCCTGACCTTCCATCACCGACGCCAGCTGAACTAGGGGCAACAGCAATGAAACAATTAATGACCTGGGGGACATTGAACGCAACACCCCGAATTATCAATCAGACAGGAGAAGCTGTCGAACCGAGTGCAGCGTTTCGCATTCCAGAGATGTCATCAAGGGAGGCTATTGGCCACAAGCTTTCCAACAAGGCTGTGAAGAGTCTACGAGTGAAGGCTGAAATGTTTACGCCAAAGTTCAGCAAGACACGGACCTTAGATCAGAAACTGAAAGGGAGCATGCCCCCCCCTTCGTGGACTCCTCGGCGTTCAGATGCTGTTGGCAATCTGACTCCTGCTGCAAGGAGGTTGCTCGAAAGAACCGCCATGGGCATGGCTCCCTCAAGAGGGGTAGACATGGAACGTAGCTCCGAAGGGCAGGCAAGAGAGAAAGATTTGGATCGTGTTCGATGGACACCAACACCTTCTGCCAGTAGAGAGTAGTCGAAGCACAATTTTATTGCTGTTATTCGGCATATCAATATACAGATTCCCACTAGGTAGCTATCTTCCGGCGTTTGGCATTCCGTGGGCCTTCACCGTGTTCTAGAGGGTCGTCATCTTTATCCTTGCCTTTCGCTGAAGGTTTCTCCGATTCCACAACTTTCGCCTTTTTCTTGACCACGACGCCCTTCAGCGTCTTTTTGATGTCTTTCTTTGGTGCTACTGAAGGTTTGGGTTTCGCCACCGCATTGGATGTGGACGCAGTGATGGATGCGGTGGCACTATTTGCAGCAGCGGAAGTTCTAGCAGCGACTGCTCTACGATTCAGATTACTGTAAGCAGTCATTAGCTGCAGCAAGAGACAGACGCACTCTTTGAAGTTTTTTACTTCTTCACCATCTCTCTCCTTGCGAAGTCGTTCTTCTTCCTGCTGTCGTTCTCTTATGGAATCCAGGAACATAATTTCATCTTCCTCGAGAGCACGAAATTGGTTGGCTGATGCAACTATGAGCGAGGACGAGAGGATAGCATAGCGACAAACCAAGTTTATTCTTCTCCTCCCATGCCTCTTGTTTAGCTATCTAAAGCAGACATCAGTAAAATGAACACAGCAGTGACGATTTAAAGGTAAACCTTATTCGCAGCAAGTTTCTGGACCACATCACAATCAATAAAAGGAAGTGAATACGACTGGAGGTAAAGATAGAGATAAATTTGCTCACTTCAGCGAGGGAACGACCATCGTATGAATCGTCTTGTTGTGGTTGGGGAACATCCTGACCAAGTCTAAAGGAAATGGTAAGTGGGTGATACTTTTGCAACAAGACAGAATGACCTCGCATATGCAGCTTTCCACTGCTCCTCTTTACGTGCTTTGGCTGATTCTATCTCATCCTGTGTCACGAAACGAGAACCGACGACGCCGGAAGACAATGACGGGACAAGAGATTCCTCCATGGACGGATCGAAAAAGCAGAGTTGCGGAAGTTGAATTCGAGTTGTTCCTTGAATGTCAACCTCCTCCCACCGTCGAGAGTCATCACAAGCGAGTGTCTCCAGACGACCTCCTCCACCTGCAGCAATCGTCGTAACTATGCCTCGTAAGTAATTATGGTTTGTAGTTATCTTGTCTCTACTCATCTACGATTAGCTTGGGCCAAGGATGAGTCTTCATCTAGCGACGACGAGGGTAGTCCTGTAAACGAAGTCGTTCAAAAGTCGGAATTTAGAGCATCAACAGCCCACTCCCGTATATCGAGCATATCTGGAGATCCATCTCGCTGGTTGGTGTTCAACGACTCCCAGAATCGTATCGAAATGCCTGTTGGAGGACTATCACTTTCTCCTCGATCCGAACGACGGAGTTTCTGCGACATTTCTTTGGCATGGATCCCCTCGTCTATTGTGCGGAAGAGCACCGGCTCGTCCACTCGCAAGGGAAAGGATGTGGCCGAGAACATCCCCCCTCAGTCGACCAAGGAGTCTGCCAAACCACACACGACGACGACTCCCCGGACTGCCATACATGAGGTCCCAGGTCCTTCGTCCTCAACTCTGCCAGAAAGAAACAATTACTGCGAAATCGATGATCGGCCTTCGCGAGAGGAAAATCACGGCCTTCGCAAGACCACACTACGATCATTCATTCTAACTAATGTATATATCCCTCTGGTCGGTACCTCTTAACAATTCCCCACTCTTCACCAACAGCTCCCAACGTTCTAGCTTTTCAGATTTGTCAACATCTCTTTTACGACAACAGCCCTGGCATTGTCCATTCGCATCCGGAATATGGAGCTTAAGAACCGGATCTTGGGTTCGGTTGGGAGCTCCCCGTACGTTGTCCTTTAACTTTTAGACGATTGAACTCCCATTTTGGCTCCAGGACAGTGGTGATTATCTTTAGTCCACCAACACTGGTTCACGTCCTCGTCGCAATATATGTGGGTCCACTGCTCACCACCCCGTCGCAATGCGTTGATGTGTGCAGCTGGAATACTTTGGTCGTCCTCTAGGGCTATGGCGTACATCTGCAAAGCTTGCTCACACCCTTATGGAAGTCCTTTTTATCTGCCTCTGGTCTGCCGCGCTTTCGATAGCTTTTGACAACTTCTTCACATCATTAATACCCTGCGCCTCACCATCCGCCATGTCATGGTATAACCAATTACCCCGCCCCGCAAATACTATTCCAATCTCAGAAGTGGCTCTCGGCAACAAGATCTGCCACTATCAGTTGTCCTTGATTTGCCTTGTAGGCTTCGGCCTTGTCGCTTACTGTTCAAACCTTATAATCAGTCTGTATAGGATTTTCGAGAAAGTCAAGTATCACGCTGTGCCCCCACCAGGTTACCATCCATAATATCTCATGCTTTTATGATAAAGTAACTCATATATAATGCTACTACTACGGATTTCATATCATACCTAATTTCTATGAATCAATCTATTGCATCCAAACTGAGTATACTGAGTCCCGTGCATCTCGAACTCTTTCCGCATCCACAACATCTAATAATGGTGAGTACATGAGATCGTCTCTTCGCTAGTCCGAATTCACTCACTCTAAATGCGATTGTAAGCCAAAAGCAGAGCGAATACGAACTAAAGCTCACCTCGCTGCCCCTAAACCAAAGCCATCTGAAGACTTGCAATCTAGCTTTATTCCCAAGTTGTCTCTACAAGGAATAGAGGAGAAACCGCAACTGCCAACAACAGTCCAGCCAACGAAAAAAGAGAAAATGCTTGAAAGGCGCGAGTCTTTCTTACGAAGTGAGTTGAGAAAAAATTATCTCGATTCCCAGTTGTTGATATGATGGTTTTCTATCATAGAATTGGGCACCAGATTACCTGCTTCATTAAAAAATCACGCACGCCGTATGAAGCGAAAAGCCAAAGAACAATTGGCAGGCGATACTCTCGCCGATCTCTCACATGCCCTCGCTTCCTTGGAAGCGGATTCTGCAGCGAACAGTGGACAAAAACCAGGAGATTCCAAGGTTGAGACGAAGAAACCACAACAAACTGTTGGCCTTATTGGAGAAGGAAAGCCACGTCCGCTCTCAAAATCTCAGAGGAAGCGAATGTTGTAAGTTCCTCCGTTTCGATTGAAAATCTCCTACAATGAGGTTGCATTATAGCGAACTGGAACGCTTTCGCCACCCACTTATTCTTCAAAATCCAGAATTTTCAGCAAATCCTTTCGAGACAATACAGATACACGCCAAAAATACCCTTTTAAAACACATTCCATCGAATCCATGATAGACATTTAGATAATCTGGTATGCTAGGTGTATTATTGTTGTGGCCATGAATGGTATAATAGAAATGGTGCTCAATCCTCTGCATTGCCGCTCATTCCTGCGCTCCAGACTGTGCTTCCACTGCTGTCACCACCGCTTCGCCTGCTCTTCCGACCTGACCTTGGTATGATTTCAGTAAAGCCGCCACTGCCCCCTTTGGCAATTTCAGCACGAAGATCTCGCTCACGGGCATCGAGAACGGCGAGAGACTGTTCAGCTTCTGCGAGTCTGAGAGCGTCTTGTGTCAGATCTGATGGAACAGCGCTTAATTCATATCGTGCCGATGAAGAAGTAGAGTGCAGAGAAGATGTGTCCGACTCATTCACGAGGGTATTCGGATTGAACATGGAGAATCGACGGTTATTCTTGGCGTTAGCATTCGGTACGCTGCTTGCTCTTTCCATAGGAACACCGATCGATGGGTAATGTCCCGGAGTCGTTGGTTGAATACCCATTAACTTCATGGTGGCATGGAGTCGCTCTCTTTCCTTCCTATCCTCTTCATCTTCGAGGTTATCCAGCTTCCTGGCACTTGTAACGGATGTGGCTCCAGGTTTCAGCGTTAATGGTCGCAAAGTTGGAGTTGAGTCTGGTTTCTTCTCAGTGTTGAACAGAGAAAAAGATTTCCAATCAAATGATAGCGAACGCCGCTGTGCCTTTGACGTGGGTCCGGCCATTGGAGGTGGTAATGGTGATTTGATTTCAAACGATTTGGGAAAAATGGTGGATTGTGGCCTTGGTTTTAGTTTTGGAGCAGGCTGACTGAAAGGAAGTGACTTTGAATTATTGGTATGTGGAACAGCTGTTAAAGGCGTAGAAGGTTCCTTCTCGTAATCAACAGCCAATATATGCTCGAATCCCTCTTGTGCGATGATACGGTCGATAATCTTGGATGCGTACAAGGACAATGCCTTGTTAGCATCTTTAAGGGATTTGACCTCCGTCCGCAAAGCTTCAATGTTTTCCAGGTTTGTGCCTGACTGAGGTAGTTTAAGGGTTTCTTTCTTGCTGCGTTTGACCTTGCTAACAGGGGCATGCCGATCGCCGTCGTCAATGGAGGTTCCAGCGAGGATATCTTTATTTTCCGCACGACCGAGTTCAGCTGCGAGATCAAGTCCCGGACCAGTAATTGGCAAACCTGCCAGTGATTCACCACGATGAGCAAGGGACGAAGAAGCGCGCCTACGCTCTGGTCGGCGAGAAATGTGATGAGAAATGTCTGAATCCGAGGTTTCGCCAAGGGCTTCTGAATCCATACCATCGAAGGGCTCTTCCTCCACGATATCTAGAGTGCTTCGTGTGCGACTCCGCATGCTATCAATGCCGATACTTTTACGGTCATCATCGCTGCCATCATCCTCGCTCGAAATGCTGGCGCCACCGACTTGTTTCACAACATCGAATTGGCCGTTGAGGGTCTTTTCTCTGAGAAGGATCAGATAGCTTTCATTTTCCTCTTGAAGTTCCTGATTGACCCGTTTCAGGTCCACAAGCTGAGTCTGTATTAAGACCAGAGTGCTCTGAAGAGAAGCGTAAGATGTTGATAAAGTAGAAAGTTCGAGCTTGAGGGCGGTCATTTCGGCAGGTTCGCTCTCCGGGTCGTTGTAATCTTGATGATGGACCCTCTCTGGGCCGTCATCATGGGGAGTTGAGGGTCGCTCTTCTTCATCGCCATCTAATATTTCGGGTTCTTGTTCGTTGCTGCTGAAAGTAAATGAGTCTTGTCGCCTCCGAGCGACCTGGGAGAGTGTCTGGATGCGAGATTTCAAATGTTGTTCGTTATCGTAAAATGCTTGCCTTTCGGCTTCGAATGTTGCAGTCTAAGAGAGCCACGTCGATCAATAGTCAAACCTTGAAGGCCACCAGACCAAACCTGTTCGTTGTATCTTCTTTGAAGATCTCGTTTTTCCCTTTCTGTTTCACGAACTTGTTCCCTGAGCTTCTCTATGATATCCAGGCGTTGTGCGAGCTCCTGCTCCCATCGTGATTGTTCGGCGTAGAATTCGTTAAGTCTAGACTCTGCATCGGACAACGCTGAGATCAAGCCGCCGTTCTCGGTGACATAGTTGTTTAGCAGTTGCTCCTTATCCTGGAGCTGCACAAGAAGCTGGAACAGAGGGTTTGATGAACGAACTGGGGAAGCTGCAGTTGTAGAAGCCTACCCGTTCCTTCTCGTCGGTTTCTTGTTTCAAGGAAGCGGCGAGTGCTTGGTGGGCATCTGGGTTCAGTGGAGGCCGAGATGCTGTACGACGATGAATGGAAGGATTATGAGGTGGGAGTCTTGGGGAGGCCGCTGAACGTGCTGTGGGACCGCGAGCCAAAGTGGTGGGCATTCTACAACCTGTGTTGAAGCCACATGATGATCGCTTCAGCCGACCAGCTCCTCAGCGAGATCCCGTCCGAGTCTCTCAACGTGCTGCTCATCTCGCTCCAGGCGCACGACAGTAGTGAGTTAAGGTATTGTACGTACTTGTCACCATCTCACTGCCGTAACCAAGCTCTGGAATTCTGCATACCCGCCTTGGACTCCTGTCTTGCACCCTACTCATTACGCTGGGGAGACACCATCCATATTCATGGACCCTCGGGTTCTGGGAAATCGCTTCTCGTCTACCTGCTTCTCGTAACCTGCTGCATCCCTCTCACCGACCGTTTGGGAGGTTGGAACAATGTGGCTTTCGTGCTCGACATGGACGGGTCCTTCGACATTGACCAATTCCGTCTTTTTCTAGTCGAAAGACTTGCAAAATTCGTTCCTTCTGTATCCTTGCCTCAAGTTTTGGCCGAATCTCTCAAGCGTGTCCATGTTTTTCGTCCTCACTCCACCGAGCAACTTGCTGCTACCCTTGTTCACCTTCCGAGATACCATTCGAACCACTTTCCTGACTCAGTCGTCGGTATGATCGTCGTTCACTCTCTCGAGGCTTTCCATTGGGTCGACCAGTTCAAAGCAGAACAACTGAAGCAATCGACGCACCTCGGCAGAAAGACCATGCACCAAACTATTTTGACCGAACTGGACAGCTTACGACGCTCATATGGTGCTGTAGGCGTCATCTCTCACTGGGGACTTCCTGGTGCCCGGGACGTGGTCGCATCTTCTGAAACTCTGCAGGACGTCGACTCGAACTCCCAAAATCTATTCCGCACCTTTCACTTCCATCTTGGTGCTGATTTGGGAAAGGATGCTGCAATAGAAAAACAATTTGGGGTTTTCTATTTAACTCCAGACTGGTTCAACACGAGTTCACCGTAGTTGTCTGACAGTGACAAATTATATAGAGGTGTACGTCATCATAACGCCGTTTATCAAAGGGTAGCCTACTGTTCTACTGGTGTCCGTGCTTTCCGTTTCTCCTCTTTCGCATTTTCAACGCCAATGGCCACAAAACTAAGGAATACGAGCACAGCGCCTGCAATGACTTGGGGATGAACAGGTCGAAGTAGCAGGAAATCTCCTGCAACCGCAACGGGGATAGTCAAGCTGAGACCAATGGTGACAACCAGGGGAGTTGTTTTCAGCATCGCCAAGACGTACAGGTAGTCACTCGAAAAGGTGATTACCATCTAACCAAAGGGTATTCATTGACCTCATTTATAGCAAGGAGTAAGGAATAACTCACATTAACCAATATGGCTTGCCAGGCTTTCCGACTAGGGGGCAGTTCGAACACTTCAAAACCTGTAATATGGAGAAGAAGACCAATAGGCCAACACGCCACGATGTTCACAAGTCCAACAAAACCAAAGAATAATTGCATGTTGATTCGAGATTCCGACTTGATCTTTACTTTGAGAAGGATGACGTAGGCGGCATAACAAAGAGCGGAAGCAAGGGCGAGGAAGTCGCCGAGGGCTGCGCCAGAACCCGTGGTCGCTGCATGTGCAGGAGAGCGAGTTGCGAGGACTGGTGGGGTGTTTGTAGAATCAGATAGAGAGACCAAGACAACTCCAACGAAGCTGTGATACTGCTGTCAGTAGAGAATTGCAACTTTCTGGCCGAGTTCCCGACCTGGTGCAAACCGTAACAACTTTGAGTAACGTCATGTTCTCTACTCTTGAAAACCATCCAAGACCGAGCGTGAAGAAACCTAAGAATGTGAGCAAGTTTATGGAAGTAGAAGGAATCGACTTACCACTCATACTGGAGAGCACCGTTGTGCTTGCAACACTCGTGTAGCCAAGAGAAGCATTCAGAGTCCAATTAGCGATGAACCAGATCAAATAGAACACAATTGCGAGGTGCAAAGTCTCTCGAACGCTGAGGGGTGCAAACAGCCCCACCTCTTGGGAGCCATGCGTCGCGTCAAGGGGTTGGTATCCTGCGATGATCCGTTGTTGGGTGTTTCTCGACCTCCAGCGCTGGATGAAGAGGGGTATCAGATAGAAGGCGAAAGCAGCTGTATTCGTGTATGTGACTCTGCATTTCTGCTGTCAGAGGTGCATGCGGAAGACAGATGTCTGAACTACAAGAAAGGCTTATCATATCCACCTTCGTACAAGATCTGGAGACAGGTAAAGAGAGTGTATTCCGTGGATATGAGAGCCACTTGCCTGAGTCACAAAGTTGCTTATCGTCCACAGCAGAACGACGGCCAAAAGGAAGGCGATACCGACGAAGTAGCTGTCCATGAGCAGTGTGACACATACTGTCACGCAGAGCACCCACTTCATTCGATGCTCCAGAGGTCTCTCTGTGCTCATCTGGACTGTCATCTATCCAGCTTGCATAGAAAATTGGTCTTTGGGCTCACTGCTCGTCGTGCTTCCGCCCACAATCATGCACGCCCACTCGTCGCTCTCCGTCCTACCGACAATCTCACATCCTGGACGGCAGATACAACCCCTTTTCCCGAATTCGCACCCGTTATCGACGCGTTCGTATCCAACGATCCGCTCGACCAGATGATACTGCTCGTGAAAAATTCGCCTTCACTCCTCCCCCTCTTTCAGGATCGAAAGAAAATACAGGGCGTTGCCACGAATCTAGCACAGTCGGCCGAACCGTATCGCAGCATCGACATTCTCGAACTTGCACACAAAGTCGGCCATACCGGAAAACATGGCGCTTACGAGGCCGTTGCTCACCACCTTGCATCTACCAAGGACTGGCGCCTTGTTCTCCTTTGCGTTTCTCTCGGAATTGACCATCTAGGAACGCCTACCACACGTTTGCTTAATTGGCGGGCTCGTGCTCTTCTTGAATTGCAACAGTTTGGCCTACTTCAAGGCATCCTTGATGGTTTTGACAGTGCCGAATTGTCTCCAACAGCAAGGACATATGAAATTGTTCTTACCGGCTGCTTGCAGAATCACGACCTGGATGGCGCCAAGCATTGCATCCGTCGCATGCAGGAGTCCCTCTCTCTTCATACCACCCGAACCCTCTCTTTGATTAGCCAATTTCACCGGCATTTTGGCATCGACCGAAAAGTCCGACAGGATGCCTTGGACTCTCTCCCCCAACTTTCCACCAGTTCGGCTGTAAAATTGCTGAACAACATCATCCAATCCGCTTTAGATGTGAAGGATGTTCCCATTTGCCTGGACCTTCTGACCTTGTTTGAACAGTCATACGTACAAGAAATCATAACAGTCCTAGAAGTCACCCATGACACTAGGGCTCAGAAGGCTTCACCCGAAGTGGACTTGCCCGAAATTCCGGTTGACTTGAAGCCAGACACACGAACATTTGCCATCATCATGAACTACCTCATCCGTCGCTCCAACTATCAACTTGCTATCAACATCGGTGAAGTAGCGCTTCGGAAACGATTGCCACCGACGGAGGATATCATCACTTCCTTTGTTCACGCATTCTTTCTTCAGAATTGTGGTAATGTTGCCCTCAGGATGCTCTCGAGGATCAGTAAACCAATGAAATACGAATTTGGCGAGCTCCATGTACGTGGAGCACCCAAAGTGGACTGGCGTAGAATTCCAAATATCACCAACTTTCCGTTGACAACGCGGATTTGTAATGCACTGCTACGCGGTATACTGCGACGACAAGGCCTCCGCCACGTACCAATAATCTTTGCCATCATGCATGCGAACAACCTTGAACCAAACGCTCGAACGTTGGAAATTCTCGTTTCACATATGAGCAGCACCCAAGGAGTCAGGCCACGGACCATTCTAGAAATCTTACGGAATCTATCAGCATCATCCTTCGAGGTGTCTGTGAGGCATTTGCACCATCTCATCCGCTATATCCTTAGGGAAGAAAAACGATCATACTTCGGAGCTACCTGGAGGTCGTATGCGAAGACATTTATGCGACCCTATGCGAGGACTTATATACGGTCCAACCAAAAGCGGAGATCACGAAGAAGGTCTCTGGGAAGCGGTGGCCAATTTGACCCCCTTGGTGGCATCGACTTTGGTTCACACACTGCCTATGGCTACACTGCGAGGCCCCTTTTGCAATCTCTTGTTGATCGCAAAGTCAAAAGTGATTCCGCTGTGATTTCCCTGCGGATCAGACGTGATGCCCTTCTTCATGGCGAAATAGAGTCAGCTCGGGATGTTTTCCGTACGATGACTGCCCGAGGGCTACACGCTAACCATCACCATTTTTGCGCCTTGATGGAAGGGTGCGCCATGATGGGAGATCTCGAAACTGCAAGGGAGGTCATGGAACTTGCCCGAAACGCAGGTGCTTCCCCTAACGTTGTCATGTACACCATTCTTATCCACGGATATGCAAGAAAACATGATGCAGGGTCGGCCATGCGTGTATTCCGAGAGATGGTCGAGCAGGGGGTCTATCCAGACGTTTCCTCTATCGACGCTGTGGTCGGTGCGTTCTATGCATCTGGCGCTAGCAGGTTGGCAAGGAAGCATCTCATCATGCTCTGGCCCTATATCGAACCATTTCCCGAGTCTCTGCAACAGGCCAACTTGATGACCCTCAGATCTAATTTTCGTTCCTTGGATTCGTCCAGGTCGAAAACAAAGTGGACAAGCAAGGCGTCGCCTTCCATTTACCGTCAACTATACCGTTTGCTTGCTGCCTATCAGAGATACTGGTCCCATTTGTGCAGCAACCTCGTTTATAAATGATTTTAAGTAGCTTAGTGTCCTCTATAATGCATAATAATTTGTTGTAACGCTAACTGGCAAGATCGTCCAGTGCTAGGGGAACTTCACATCCAGGAGACGAAGGGCTTCTTGTACTCCATCCGATCTAACTTGCCGCATCCTTTTTCTACCACATTCCAACAGAACTTCGTGAGGCACCAATCTTGGTGGAGGTGAATCGCCTTGACGAGTGACAATATCTTCGTCTGGTCGATGGCTGATTTGGGAGTTATGTGTTGACGACGACGAAATCACCAGCTGCGGTCCACTACATACTGATTTTCTGGCGACAACTTCAGCCAGAAGCGTAAGATCCGCGAACTGAACGTTTGGATGGGCTTTGATTTTTTGCCAAGCGTCATTTGTCGGAACCATTTTCATTTGTCCGGAAGGTATAGCAGAAGGGCAATCCGAGCAGCGCATCGAAGAACCACAACATCCGGACATCATCTCAGAACAATCACATTTCGATGACGAGTTACCGACAGCAGCGCAGAAGGCTTGACCAAAAGAGTCACCTGCGCAAGCGAGGCAATTATTGGGGTCTCCTGAACAGGTAGCTTCGGATGGTGCTTCCTGGATAGGAAATATGCAGTTTGGTGAGATCCCTTTATTGCGCCTTCTGATGGGGACAGCCGGCTCGTAGGGAGGTAATTTTTCGAGACTCGTAGATACGTTGCGACTGTTGGGCGTCGCGTCGGGGAAGTCTTGGTCATTCGATGAGGCAGAAGCCACTAAACTTTCCTCTTTATCATTTGTGTCGAATTTGGCAGAATCCACAGACTGTTCCATGGGACTAGGGCAAGCAATTTCGCTGCACACACATAATGTGTCAGCCTCGCAGAAGCCACAAGTAAGGAAGGGAGGTAGAGGATCTGGCCCCGGTGAAATATTGCTATAACCCGGTATGTGCGCGTTCTGTTGAGGGATATATGGGAGGGGAGGGAAGTGGTCAACAGTATTGATTGAATCGCCTGTACATTCTTCAGTTGAAGAAAAAGAGGATACCGTTTCGGAAAAGGGGTCGTGTCTTGAGTAGTCCACCATTGTTTCATCTCGTGTTCTCTTACAAACATGGGGAAGGGGCGTAAGGGGGTCGGCGGGGGGAGAGGGATCTCTGCCTCGCTTCTTGTCCATTGCTAAGAGGCCATCCATCTGATTTGGCAAGGTCTGTGCATCCATTTTGGCTCTTGCCTCGAGTTCGGCGACGCGAGATTTGAGGGCACCATTTTCTTCTCGAAGTAATTGGTTCTCGTCTTTAAGACGCTTAGCCACCTTTTGAAGAGCAACACTGCGCTCGATTTCCCCTTGTTCGTAGGACTTGATGCGCGCCTGGAGTTCAGCAAGTTGTGATTGCTTTCGTTCACGAAAGGCCCTTTGAGCAGCCCTGAGGAAGGTTTAGCTTAATTATGACAAGCGAGGAAAACCGCATCTACCTATTCTGCGTCCTTCTGGATGCCGGATCTTCCTGAAGTATGTGTTAGAATTCCGTAATATCAAGAAAACGAAACCTTGCCTCGGGTAGTTGGGATGTAGAATCCTGCTTAGGTTTTCGTCCAGGTTTCGGTTTTGGTAGAATGACCCATTCCTTCGATGCTTAATTATAACATGTAGATGTCGCTACAGCACGTCGAGAGATAGTGACATACCCGTTGCCCAGAGTGTCTGTGAAGACGATGCCTCTGCTAATGTTGTTTCCGACGCCATCTACTGCGTGTGGAATTGACAAGAATGGGCCGACTTTCCGAAAATTTATCAGATAAGATTTGATTATATAATCACCAACTACTCGGGATCCACGACGATCTCCTCAGTCTGCTCGAGAACCTCGTCTACCCAGACTTCAATTTCTTCCTTGCTGTCGTCTTGTCTCACTTTTGCATGTGTAGATTCGCCCAACTCCTTCTTGCGCAAACTTCTCCAAGCATTCCACTCTTCTATCAATCTCTTGCGGAGGGCAACAAGTTCGGCGCTGACATTACTTTCTTCAGCAGCATCTTCTTCATCAAAGACACGAGAGAATTCTCTGAGGTTCTTTTTTATCTGTCTTTGCCTTTCTTTTGAAAGTAAGGTCGGAGGTCTAGGACGCCAAATGAATTGTTTGAACCGATCTCGAATATGTTTCATAATTTCTTGACCACGAAAGTCCCAAATTGAGTAGCCATTCTCGAGCTGACCACAGGCTTGGTCAGGATTTTGACATTGAAAAGAAACCCAAAAAAAAATTACCGTATGGGTCCACGCACTTGCACTGGTAGCCAGATATCTTCCGCTTGGGTCCCATTCAACGTCAGTCACACCATAGTGGTCAGCTGTTCCTAAAAGCTGGATGCCGGCACCCCAATCATTTTGGCTTTCTTTTCTATGCGCGTCGTCCGCATAGAAGTCCAAATCCCAGAACTCGAGTTCAGATTTAGTAGATGAGCCGACAGTGGCAAGAACGACATGGCGACCTCTTGGAGACCAACGAATTGCATTACTTGTTCTCGAGGGCAATGTCCCTAAACACTTGAGGGTTGATTGCATTTCGGGTTTACGACAAAACACGTACGAAGGAGACGGAAATCATTCTTGGAGTGATCCAATTGATAGAAGCTTACATCTGTCTTGATTGTTATGCCAGGTGCTGGGTTGCCCAGGTTTGGGTCACTGCTCGAAACAATGGCAAACCGTTCGCCTTTTGGCTCCCAAGAGAAGTCCAATACAGTGTCTATGGCGGCAGTAAGGTGTGATGAATATGGCTTATGAAGTTAATCACCTTTGAGTTCAACAACCTCCACAGGGAAATCCTTTTCTCGCAAACGAAAGATTTCTAGATTGCAGAAGATAGACTTCTTCGTCTTCGTATGCCGATCAACTTTGACACAAAGGAAATCTCCTTGGTTTTGCCAATAAATTTTGCACTACACCGTAAATAAGACACAAGGTACCCAGATCATGTCAAAAAACTAACCTCTGTTACATTGAACAAGTTCTTTTGGCGCAGAACTGTCCGAGTAGGAAATCCAATAAGAGTGACACGGGCAGGTTGATTGACAACCTCTGGAGTCCAGTACACCATCATGTTTTCTGACTTCTTTGGAGCTTTGCTGTTGGCAGGATTAGCATCTTCTCTGTCTCTGTCTCCCAGAGGACACCATTCGAAGTCCGCTACGCCCTCAATTTTTATACTCTTTTTCCCATGCAGATACATAGAGGGAAGTTCGTGCACACTAATCATCTGGCCAGGTGTCAGGCGAGCTACAAATTTATCGTCAGGGCTCCACTTCAGCGCAGGCCATTGCATTTGCTTTTTGACAGGGGCGGATTCTCCCTCATAGTGAGTTGAGAATGTCCGGAGGAGATCGCCAGACTTGATGTCCCAGACTGCAATGTTGTTGCCCTCATCGTCTGGAGAAAAATATTGTGGTCCTTGAACAGCTCCTTCGGGAACCACGATGGGGTCGTTCGACCAAGTCACAAGATAGTTCTCACAGGGAGAGAAATCGATGAGTTTCACGAGAGGATGTGCGAAACGTTGCTGGGGTTTCCAGGATGGACCACCCCAAAGACGGACACCCTGACGGTGAAGCGTTGCAACGTATGTCCCGGACGGGGACCACGCAACATAGAGAAAATCTCTCCATTCCTGCAGCTCACCAAAATGAGTTGACGGTAATGGAAGAAATACGGGCATACAGGCTTATAAGCTACTTCACATTGTGAAGGCTTTCCATGCCAATGAATCAGGACCTCATCGCCACGGTATGTCACATATTGATCTCGTCCTAGTGGATCTGCAAGCCATGCTCGAAGATGCTCCTGAAGGAGTGATATTTATTGGACCATGTTAGGCAGCAAATAAACGTGCGAAGCCTACCTTAGGTGTATATTCACCGAGCTCAGGCTCTGCGTATGTTTCGTTCATGGATGAATACCTTTCGATATCTGCAAGACGATTAGCTTTAAAGGTATGCCTCGCATCAAAAGGATGGTTATGGATGGTTGCAAGTGCAAGATTTGCGTCGTCAACGTTTTTGAATTCAACAAACATACACCTGCAGGCAGTCATTTCGCTAACAAAGTTGACTATATGATGACACAAACCCTTTGCTCTTGCCGTTTCCCTCGTCCCATGGCATGAAAATGTCATCTGACCTGACTTGGACGCCCTTACGAGAGAATTCCTTGCAAACTTTTGTAATAAGCCTCTCCTGTTTCGACCTGTCGATTACAGGGACGCCATCGACGACAAGAACGTGGTCCAGCGAATCGTCATATTGGACCTGGAATCTACAGATCGGTCAGACCTCTGTTACATACTTGGGCGTTCTGGGGGCTACTTTGCTTCGATATCTGTATAGTCGATATAATCGTCGAACTGACTTGAAGTATCAGACATTTGTCAGTGGTTGAGTGGTGAGTTGGTGGTGAGGTCCAAAAAATTTGGTGTGTATTTTTGACTTGTGACGCGTGATTCATCTTGGCTCTCTGACCCAAACATGTCAGTGACACTCAACCACCTCGCAAATCGCTCTTCTCTTTGTGCTCGTCGGCGCTGGTTTTATAATAACATTCACACTGTCGTGTCTTCATCTCTCGACCGACAACAATTGGATGCACCTAAACGAAGCAATTTTATAGCCGAACGCGACGGAGCACCTCCCAAGAAGGGAATCAAAAGAAAAATAACTCGACCCAGCGTCGTAGAGAACAGCAAAATCAGGCAGCACTTGGATCACATCGAGTTGACAAAACATAACCTAAAGCTCGAAGATGTCGAACGGTACAAACCCCATCAAATATTGGATTTGACACAACCAACCTATGACGAAAAGTACCAAGAAATACAAAATGCCCTCACACGGTCATTCACGAAACCTCAGTTACGGGGTTTCCTGGAGCTCTACGGACTACCCTCTCCACCGGACTCCAAAGGTAAAATTATTTTTGCTGAATTACTCATGAAGTGGTGGGGTTTGGAACCTCTTGCCAAGGTGCAAGAGGAAAGGGCAGACTGGAGAGAGAATTCAGAGCGTTGTGAGTCAACGGTTTACCTCTATTCAGAGTCTCGTTGAATTGAAAAGGTTACCAGTGTATCCAATGAGTCCGGCCTATGCTTTCCTATTCATGGGCGAAGGTACCAGATTTCTTTTGGTTCCCCACCCCGTCTGAGATCCACGTTTAGATGGTGCCGACCTTCTCAACCTGGCAAAGCGATACAGCGTACATCTGTCTTTCATCTCACATCCGTTAAGCCTCAGAATAGAAGGACTGAGAGGTGCTGTCAAGCAACTTGATGGATATCTAAAGAATTTTGAAAACGTGCGGTTTTCCACCCTCTCCTAATTCACATTCTGATTCAGTGAATAGGATATAATTTCGGAGACGGCGCGTATACCTCATGGGTTGGCTATATCTTTCTCAGCTGCTCAGTCCATATCACGTCTTTCTGGCGCACATGTGGAGGCTTTTGACGATGGAAAGGTATTCTCCATAGATTTTACCTAAACTGCGATGATCCCATTTATTCACAGCTTTTCATTACCTATCGAAAAAGTGATCCAGCATCTGCAAATCGGGTCAAGCGCCTCGCCGTGCAGGCCGCATCTAAGGTATGGGCACCGTTACTTGTACTGGATCTAAATTTACCTAGCTACCATCCAGCAGCTGGATGTCTTCGAGAACAACATTCATGTTCTTGGCGAGTCTCTGAGTGTTGGCACAAAGACTATCGAGGAACCAGAGCCTTCTCATTCATTTTACCCATTTTTTTCTCCACAAATATCTTTAAGTAGATTTTCCTCAAGTAGTGCGTTCCGTCTTCGACGGGTAGGACAGTGGCTTCGAGCTGGCGCACGATATAACATGGATGGAGAAGACATTAGTAATGTTTTTTTGAATAAGGAGTATGTCAATTGCGATTGCTTTCCAGAACAGGATGTTGAAATTCTCTACAAACAGGTCTGTATACGGGATAAAGAGTCATCTACTTGATGAATTGTCAACACACCAACCTCCCAGTTCAAACATAGTGGTTACAGCTACGTAAGTCCCAGATACCCAAATTCATAATTATATCTAAAAGATTCAAGACCTGGCCATATCCTCTTCCTTGCCCCCTCTGAACAAACAACTTTCAAACCTCCTATTCCTGGTGATGTGACGCAAGACGATGTTCTCAAGTGGGCCAAGGAGAACCCTTCAAAAGCCTTCTTCAACCCAAGGTGAGTTACAGTACTTTTCATTGGCATAATCAAGTGATCATTTTTTTCCGAAGTGTGCCTAAACGTCTCATGACCTCATCACCACATATGCAAAGCCATTTTCAACGTATAGTTTATCAGGCTTTGCCCACCAAATCAGAGAACAGTTCTTTGCGGAAAACGCTTGTTTTGGAGACCCTTTCCAGACCGGCCCCTGATGCCTCTGATTCCAAAGACTCGGAGCCATCTCAAATCATTTGCTGTCAACGCAGCATCGAAACGCATGCAGACATACTGCTTCCCTCAAGGTATTTTTACATCTGTCAGTGCAATCCCTGAGAGTCAATCAAATGATAGGGCAACGGATATCCGCATTTCTGCTTCTCTCGTCGAGACAATTGCGTCTTCGGACATTCCAAAGGAGCTTCGATCTTTTACAAAGGAACTTGATTTGTACGAATAAATTTACTTCTCGCAGGCATTGTGCTGATTTCCTTGCAGGTCCGTGGAACCAGTAAATCCACCTTTAACGCTGACTCTTGATGGCGCTCCTTATATCCTGAGCTCTACGTCACAAATTCGACGAGATCATAGACTCATCTCCGAATCTCCAAAGGAGATCACGTACGACTTTGTCATCGAAACGACCATCGACCCTGAAGATGGCCAGCAACTCATGGTTTGTAATGTATGTAAACTTTCACTTTTTTTTTTTGATACATCTAACTGTCTGAATCCATAGGTGCCATGCTTAAATCCCTCCTCTGACTGGAATGAATTCTTTATGCACTGCGAGCATATCTCAATGGTGGACAGCAAGCACTCGGAGCACCTATTGACTATGTTAAAACCTTGGTTCCAGGATTTGGACACGCAGACTGACGATGTTTTCCCTTCCGGTACGCCAGATGACGAAGGTACCAATTCAGATTCATTGCATAGTCTATAATCTCTGGCATAATGAATGGATGTGATTTTACCGCCGTTTCTTGATTGCCTTTTCTTTCCGTTTGTTGGCTCGCAGCTGCAGGAACGTGATTAGTACTTAGAGTCTCTACTTCAGGTGATGGTATTACCTCTTTCTTCATCCTTGAGTCGACCATAACATATCGACCTTTCACGCCTTTCGGTCGTCCTTTGACGCCCCTATGCATGCCTTTGGCAACCACAAGTTTGATATCTTTCTTCTGGCTACCCTTCGACAGACCCTTATGCATCAACTTATCGATGGCCTGGGCCTTCTCTCGTTCTGACATATCAGAAGTGGTGTTGACACCTTCTGCTTTTTTCTTGGCTTTCTCAAGTCTCTGCGCAGCCTTTAGTTTTTTCCGCGCTTTGGCTTCTGCTACTTTCTTGATTGGTCGAGCGTCAAGAGCTCTGGCTTTGGCGCGAAGAGCAGCCATAGCCTCTTTTGTTACGGGAAGGTTGAGTTTGTAGTATTTAGCCTCATCATCGAGGAACCACGAGGGCAACCCGTCCTTCGAGTTGAGAGAGTACCTGTTGAAGCCCTCGTTAATGAGCTGAGTCTTGGTCTTCTCGCGATTTACGAGTTGTTGGGCCAATGTCATTGCTTCTGGCGTCGTCAAACCGAAATCTAAATGTGTGTGAGCAAAATTCAGTGGGACTATAATCCGTCCAATTACTGTCAATTCTTGTCTGGATCTTCTTATGATGATCCTCCTGGTCGTCATCCCATACATCCAAAGCGTCGTTCTGATCTTGGGCAACGACTTCGAAATCATCGCTTACGGGATCCTGAAAACAAGTTAGCCATTGTGATAGGCGGGCTGCAGAAGGTCTGACTTCGTCATCACATACTGCGTCAGGTGGACTGAGCTCCTCTTTGCTTGCGTCAACAGGCCCATGCCCTTCATAGTCGGAATCGTCGAGTTGGTGAAGCCCTTTAACTCTGCCAAACATGTCTTGTGAAAACCATAGCTTAGCAGCAGCACTCGTGGTCGTTTTAACATCTGAAAAAGTAGGGGAAAGTCGTCTCCGCTTCTGCATCGAAACAGCGTTTTCTTCAAATCTTGTCCTCTTCTTCGTTGTCTCCTTTGGTTCCTCTTCCGATCCTGAGGCGGAATCATCGGTGTCACTATCTTGCATTTTCGCTCTTTGCATGGTATCCCAACCATTTGGAGTTTCTTCCTCTTCACCAGTTTCAAAGCCCGAGTCCCCATTTTCAATTCCGTTCCATTTATCCATCTTTAAATCTCTTGCTGCTCGAATTTTATGTTTGGCGTCCTTTTCTCGAAGACGATCCTGATACGCTTCATACATATCATCCAGTTCAGCCTCCAGATCGGCCAGTCTTTGCTCATTTTCATCTCTAGATTGAGCCATCGTTTCTTCACGGCTCTCCATTCCATATGCTGCTTCATCTTCGCTACTTACAACAATGTCACCCTCTTCATCATCGATGACGAGCTTCCTCCTAAGAGTCTTGCGTAAATTGCCATCCTTTGTGTCAATGTCAAATATATCTTCCTGTCCAGTTCGCAGAGAGAGGTCCTGTTGATCTAAACCAATGTCCATTGGAGCAGTCATTTTCAATTGCATGCGTTGAATCGTCTTGCTCCTGATCTCGTTCGTTTTACGCCTCTCGCGTTTGGTACGAGCAGCAGCTTCGGAATTCAGCCTCTCCAGCTAAATCAGATGACATAAGAGGGAGCTGCTAACGATATTTGCGTGACGCACCTCAGCAGAGATCTCTTGCTCCTCATCAATCTCGACGACATTAGTGTGCTCAGTGGCATCTTCAGTATCTTTCATCTTGACGTCAAGACCAAGCTAACGGAGACCAAATTATAGGGATAAAGGAAAGTAGAATTAGAAACCAACCTCCTCGCGTAGGGCCGCTCGCCATTTGATCAATGTTTTGAAATCACCCTTACCCAACACCTTCAAGTCTTCACAATTGGATTCAACGTCTTCCGTCGTGAGATCAAAGGATAGCCACCTGAATGTAACTTAGGCAAGGAAATATTGCATTTTGAAACCGCTTACTTTTTCTCCTCATCAGTCAGGAAAGTTATTTTGTTAGCCCCGCCAAGGGCAAAGACAGGATCATTCCCACAGATAAAAGAGGATGCAGGAAGTGTTTTGAAAAGAGTGTAATCCCCATCCGCATATCCATCGCGATGCCGCCTCTTCTTTTCTGGATGGAAGACGTTGGCTTGTGCCTTGTCTGCATTGGTGATTTCTTTCCCCTCCGTTGAAAGCTCATTGAATACATGTTTTGGGTCGAGGAATTTTGGGTCGATATATTTGGGAGCAAGATATTCCTTGCACACCACGAATATTTCGGCAGAGACATTTCTGGAAATTAGTCAAAACAAATCTAGTTGAATATGATAAATTCTCACCTTGATGACGGCGGTTTAGTTGCCTCTACTGTGCGAAATAATTGGTTGAAGACCCAAATGAGGTTGTTGTAGTCAACGCTGCGAAAAACCTTCGTGACAAATGTGCCACCTTTGGCAAGGAACTCGACAGCTAATTTCAGGCTCATCAAGACCAGCTCCGATTGGCTGTAAGCGTCTTGAATCCATGCGGTTCCAACGTTTGGGGCACCGTCGTGGAGAACGACATCTGCCTTCCAGTCCTTCAACTCATTTCGAATGAGATTTCGACATTGTGAGGTAGTAATGTCAGCAGTGAATGTGACAACTCTTGGTATTGGTTTGATGGGTACAAGGTCTACACCTGCACAAGATGTGAGAAAGATCAGGAAGGAAGGGATGCACTGACCGATAATGATACTACTGGATGGCATGTACTTGCTTGCAACCTGCAGCCAGCCACCGGGAGCGGCACAAAGGTCGATGGTACATCTCGATTTCTCAAGAATCGAGTATTTCTTGTTTAGTTGGATGAGTTTAAACGCCGAACGGGCTCGGTACCCTTGTTCTCTGTAAATTGTAAGAATAAATACCTTTAAAACAGATGGATAGATCACTTACTTTGCTAGTTTATAATACTTATCCAGACGACCCTTTCCCGTTTTCTTCTGGGCCCGACCCATGGTGGACTGAAAACTTAGATGTTACGTAATCCCAATCCAGAAATAGCACGTTTTTTAAATCTAATTACACAAAATACACAGCTGCTGTGTATTTCTGAATTAAGATTTCGCCAGCTTCGGGATTCATTGCTGAAATTTCATTGGTGCTGATAAAGGACCACAAGTGACAAGGGAGGGTTTACTACTTGTGGCTTGGAAACGACGCGTTCACGTGACTGACGCGTCGTGTGCAATCAACGGACACAGACACAAATTGTCGACTCTAATCATGTCCTCGACGAGCCTGGCGTTCCTCTCCTCAGCGGCCCCATCGTTCTGTCCGGCGCCGTTTCCAATGGCGTCGACATTTTCTGCATCCACGTCGTTTTCTAACAGAGGCACCTCCCGCAGCACTGAGTCACTGGTAATTCCTCAAAGTATGGATCCACACCCTACGGATCCAAATGTATTGTTCATCCATCCACCTTTCAATTTTTTCCCCAACTCCCATCTATCCCCTGATGGCCTGACCTATAATGTCATGGCTGAAAACCCCGAGTGGTTTCTGGACCCTAATGACTTCGTTTCCGCAAATAATACAGACCCCGACGCCATTCCCTATCCTCCTCATCTCGAGCCACCACGAGGATGGTGTCCAGCCAAGAAGAAGGACCTGAAAGAACGCGGCGCTGAAGGTTGGCCCGAAGGTGAAGCGCCACGCCTGCGTTGCACTTTCTGTCGAAGGACGTATGCTGGTGTTAATGCCAAAAGCATGTGGAGACGACATGTCTTCGAAAAACACAAGATTGCAATGTCCAATCGCCGCGATGGAAACTCGGACCGCCCTCGGGGACGTGGTTCAGGGAGTAAGTACCAATCGGTCTACTGATATTCATATTATTGACGTCTCGACAGAAGAAAATAATGCAGTGGTTTCGGTCAAAACCAGAGATTCTCATGATGGTCTTATCAGCATCATTGTTACCCCTCAGGCCGCTCCAGATTCGTCAACTCACAAGTCTCGCTTTCGATCTGAAAGCAGTTCGCGGCGAACAAAATATCAACAAAAGCAAGGATCAATCCCTTTGACTCCAAATAAGACTGTGAATTCCTTCAGCGAAGACGAGAGTGATTCAGACGTTCAACTGAAGGCAATTACACCACCAATGACACCTCATGTCGAAGACTCTTCGGACCCCCCTAATGTTTTTGGGTCTGATAAATTTACGTCACCCATTCTTTCGTGCCCACCCCCAGAGTCACCCTACAACCCACTTCAAACACCGTCCTTTCGTCACTCCCCGCCGCGTCCCTCATCCTATCAACCGTGGCGTTTCCCCAGCCCCAGTCACCCACTTCATTCGAACTCGCGTGAACTCTCTTTGACCGTGCTAGCAAGACTTCAAGGTACTCCCCTCGTTAAAGGCGAAACGACGGTTACGGCCAGCCCATTGCCAGGAATCCAGTCGTCATCTTTGTCGACTATCGATTGGAATGTTGTCGCAACACCAGCATCATCGAGCTCGTTTGCGAAATCACACAAACGGTCACACCTTATTGACCAAACTTCCTCTCCACTAAGTGCAGGGTCATCTTTTGCTAAACGGCAACGCATTATAAGCTCACCATTCCCATTTACAACGCATCGAACAAACAAAGGCCACAATCGACACCCTTCCGATTCTGAGTTTTGGTTGTCAGATGAGCGCCTGGTACCATCAACTTCAAGGACATTGGCACCAGTCGACTCCCCATTTACCGATTCTCTCGCCATTTACGAGACCTGGCCTCTGACCGGCGGAGTCGCGACATCTCCGTTTCGTCCCCCTAAACGGCCGATGGAATTGGAGAGTCCAGTTGTCCGAAATGGATCTTTGTCGACGCTCGCTGATGATCTTACGTTGTTGGAATCACATGAAGGTGCGCCACCAATCGAGGACGTGGATGACGACCTGAGAGAGATTCTACTTTCTTCGCCTTCACTGAAAGACAATTGGTGTCGGAACAACAATCAATCGGATCCTATTGTCAACTTATGCGGGTCTAGTCCGCCGTCGAAAAAACGCAAGATAATGACCACTGTGTCGAATAGTTCGTTTCTGTGATTTTGCTTCATCTACCTTTCTGTTTTCTTTTGATATCCCACGCTTTGGATATTCGTCCTGTCGAGTTACTTGATTTCTTATCTACCGTAGTGTTCTCCGAATTTCTTATTGAAGATCTTATGTTATGCGGTGTACACTAGATTCTATGGCCTCTTGTCAGCTGAATATTTATTCAAGGTGTATGAGGAATTTATCTGTTGTCTGTATAGCAAAGGTGTGACAGCTGCATCCCAAACAGGTCAGGGTTCAACATCACCCTGTTACCACTACCACTTCAGGTTCAGTCCTATTTTTCTCTGTTATAGTTATCTTTCTCTTTACCCGTGACGAACTTCTGGTCCGTCATGCAAGCGATTAAATGTATTCCTGGCTCCGACCTGTGTGCGAAGAGTAGCTGATGCATGTTACAGGTGTTGTCGTCGGTGATGGCGCTGTTGGGAAGGTCGGTGCACGCAACTCAAGTCCTTCATATCCTTGTCCCAATCTTATTTTCCATCCAGACATGTCTTCTTATCTCGTATACAACCAATGCTTTCCCGGTATGTGTCTTTTGCCCCCGATTATCAGCGGAGCATCTTACTATTTCTTCAGGGAGAGTACATTCCAACTGGTATGTCCTTCCCCTTAAAGCGACGAAAGTACTCATTCCTTTGGAAGTTTTTGACAACTATTCCGCGAGTGTTATGGTCGATGGGAAATCCGTGTCTCTCGGTCTTTGGGATACAGCAGGTCAAGAGGATTACGACCGTCTTCGACCTTTATCATACCCCCAGACCGACGTATTCCTGATCTGTTTCTCCCTCGTCAGCCCTCCCAGCTATGAAAATGTGAGGACAAAGGTATGTTCTTCCCTTGTCCATTGTTCAGACGACACGTTGATGCAAACTCTTGTCATAGTGGTTTCCTGAAATAACTCATCATGCACCATCGACATCTATACTCCTAGTCGGAACTAAACTTGATTTGCGTGAGGATCCTGCCACGATCGGCAAGCTAAGGGAACGGTGAGAATGAGACAATGTCCTCTTGGCGACGACCCCTCATCTTAATTGTTGTCCCAGTCGTATGTTGCCCATAGTATATCAACAAGGGGTCGCAATGGGCAAGGAGATTCGAGCCGTGAAGTATCTGGAGTGTTCAGCCCTGACCCAGAAGGGTTTGAAGACTGTATTTGATGAGGCTATCCGAGCCGTCCGTGAGTGCTGAGAATCTCTCTGTCTGTGCATGAATATTGAGTCTTTCCAAGTGAACCCACCTCCCCAGAAGAAGAAGACGACACCTTGTGTTGTTGTATGATTGCCGGCAGTCTGGTTGGGATTGCCTCTCCCCTCTCCCCTCTGCCGTATATCTAGTTTTGCTCAGCCCTGTACAGTTCTTTCGCCATCTGGATTCGTGCAGTTACTACAGATAACTGGTCTTCTTATAAATGAATTTCAGACTTTAGCCTGATCTTACCTCCTGTTCGCTTGCCACCCAGTTAGGGACAAAGAAGATTGACACATCAAGAAATGATGACTCTGAAGTATTTGTTGCCCAAGCCCCTTTGTGTGTGGTATGCGTTAGGCCATGAAGGAGCCGGCCCTTTCTACACGACGCGCGTCGTTGGACACCAATGCGTCGGCTATAGCACACAGCACGATTAGCATTGGGCAGATCGCCAAGTTCCCTGAGCCGCCCTCATCCATACCCAGCTCACCAGTTTCTTCTACCTTCGCTGCCGCCACTGCCAGACAATTGCCTATACCCCCCAGACCTCTCCAACTAAAGGTGCCGGAGCCCCTTCATCCGCGAAGGTTGCCCCAACCACCACCCACGTCATTCGTTCCCCATGTCAACCCAATTCATTCATTTGTTCAACCTAGTAACAACCCTCCTACGACTTCGAGTTCTACCATATCGAATTCTACCGTATCCGCGCATGATTGGCATGACGGAGCATCCAGCATCGATGTCATCACCGTAGTGCCAAACACCCTGCCGACATCCTTCATTACCGCCCTTTTGCAGGAAAACAAAATCCAGCGAAGGTCCACAGGCAGCTTGGCTTTGAGTGGGATTTCAGAAACTCCGTATTCTCGCAATTCACCTGGTCGAAATCCCGGTCAATATGACTCCAGTTTGGCTGCTGATTCCTTGCTCCCATCGCATAATTCGGAAAGTTCTGCAGTTACAACTGTAACAGGATGGCCGACTCAAGTCCGATCCAAATCCTTCGCGTCTTCGGAAACTTTTAAAAGTAGCGACGGCTTGTTGGAGAAGAGGCCGGATCGCGCTGATGCCAACGAGTTGGGTTCTGTTAGAGCTCATCAACCCCACTACCCAATATCCCAGGACCCTGGGTCAAGGTCACTGCATGGCCCCTCCTTGTCTGTTCGCTCGTCCAAGACTCTTCTGTCTCGAGTGTCCCAACGCCTCTCCCTGCGACATTTATTTATACGAAAACCGAAACCTTTACCTCCTGTCCCCCTTCTTCCTGACTTCTCCCTTGCCCAACAACGAACCCAACATGAATTGGAAATGTCATCAGCACTTCCAGACCTGATAAACAGAGCCTCCACCCTACGAAGGATGTTGGAGAACGGACACCGCCCACATAGTAGCACAGAAAGCTTCGAGGTTATAAGTCTGCGAAACACACCTCCCATCGTCAGTGACACTCAGGATGGAAAGCACAATGGGGAGGCGGTTATGTGGAACAATCCCCGTTCATCTTGGTTCCAGAAATTTCAACACACGTATGCATCCCGAACAGACACCAATCGGAGGCGGATTATTATCGCGCGTCTCTTTATCTTAATAATTTTTCTTATCCTTGGGCTTGTGCTTGGCCTTGTTCTTGGGCTACGAAAACACCTACAGGCCAGCTGTCCAGAAGGGAAGGTTGGGAGCAAATGTAACATCAGTAAGCGTCGCATTTTACCCATAGTTGCGGATGCTAATCGACCGAAGATGCAAACTGTGTATGTACATCAGCGACACAATGTAATGGCCTGGCGAAAGCCGTCATAGATCTTCTGCCTTCCGTGGATTCTATATTCAAGACAAATTATACGACAGCCCTTGCCTATTCTAGCTTCTGGTTGTTGGAAGGAGGCTCGCAGGGCAACAACTGTACACCTCAGGCTGTGATATTGGACGTTGGCGACAGCCTCGACCAGGTGAATTTTCCAAATCGTACCCAATGGACTCAAACCGCGCTGTTATGGAACGCACTCAAAACCCAAGATTTGGTTGCTGCTCTACAGCTTCAGAGGTTTGTTCAAAATCTCCCTTGGAACAAACTCGGTGCTTCAGATGGTCCTGTCAATAACATTGAATCGGCCGTCTTTTCCATCACAGTTTCTGGCTATACCTTCAACTTTGCATCGCAAACGGTCACCCAACCTCCGGTATCATTTGCGACCCTATTTCACCCTTCCGATGCACAGATCCAAAAAATTAACCCGACTGCCCTGGCCGCCCTGGATAGAATGTACACATATGCTCAAGGTATGTCCGTTAACAGCCAATGGGGTACTCCGTCATCTCATCTAAGAATACGCAGCTTCATCAACTCAGCAGCAAGCCGCACTACTAAAGTATTGGACTTCGGTCCTGCTTCAACGTGCAGACACCCTCCCAATCTTCAAGGATGCCCTCAGCGTTTCGCCCCTTATGTTACCCTTCAACGCGTCTTCCAGGACAATCCGTGACCTGTACCCATCTACCTCATCACCCTTCCCACCGCCTCTTTCCTGCTTCCCCAATATAGATCCCGCCTTGCAGCATCAAGTTAGTATGTTCGAGAATGTAACTTTCGGCTTGTCCACTATAGGGAGCAACCAGACAGGATTCAACGCAAGTTGTTATCGAGATCGCCCTATTTATGGAGTCCTGGATGTTTTACAATTGCGACTTCCCTTTCGCGATGATATACCATCAGTTACTCGACATGCCGCTGTCCTGAACCGCGATTTGAATTCGAGGGTCTTATTTTCTGTCGGTAAAGGATTCAGCGGGATCTTCAACGGAACAGTCAGCCTTACTCCTTCTCAACTTGATCCTCGACAATATGGGACAGTGAACTTCCTCGACCACGTTATATTGCAGTATCTCACCTCCATAGGCGACATTAACGTTGCGAACTCCCTCGTCAAATTTATCCTCGATTCGAGGACAGCGGTCCGGGTGGTCCCACCTGACCCCTCTTCCACGTTATATCAAGCAATGAAGACGCTACGCCCCATCGAAGTGGCAGTTTTTGGCGATGTTACATCTTCCGATTTCTCGTCAATTGTTTCGCCCTTGACAATCGAATCAGGGGTGTTATTCTTCGGCTCGGAAGATGGTGCAGTTCTTAGAAATTGGACAATTGGGACAGCCCACCTACCAATTGTTTGGACCCAGAATGCTACCTCATCGCTTGTCTTGCGTGACAACTCGTTGGGAGACAATCCTATTACGCGAATGTGGAATTCAGTCTCGCTGGCATTAAGCAGACAAGTGACAACCATTGGAGTGGTTAATATTACAGACGCCCTAATGGGAACTATGAGTTGGTAGAATAAGAAATTGCTCTTATGTCCCAGTTGTATCTGTACCAATGTAAATGTGGTGTCTTTTCTAACAATTCCCGAAAGCACAAGTAAAAACCGGTTGGAATAACACATTCTGACAAAACTTTTAGTCAAGGGAAAATTTACCGCGGTTAAATTTGTTGGTTTTACTATGGTAGCAACAAGGGCGGAATGACAAAGGTAAATTAAGAGCAGAATCCACAAGACATGTGTGCAGAGAACTCATTTATCCCATCATAGAGAAGACCTAGAGTATAAGACGTAGTATAACGAGAAAGGGGTATGAGTTCTCGAAATGAAAAATGCTAAAACATGTTGATTAGGAAATGGAAGTCGCGAATTCGATCACCGTGATCTGTCAGACCCTGCAAGGAGACTATCGAACAGCCCAGCCGCTGAAGTCTCGTTGCGTAATTGGATCATATAGACGATCCCAGTCCGCGTACCCTTATCACTCAATTCGATTGCAACTCCCGTTTTTCCAACTCGCTCTACTCCATCCGTCAAGATGATGGTGGAAATGAGTACAGATTTGTCCTTGTTGTCAGCCTCTACCACAAGTTGCTTGACATTAGTAGGATCCTGTCGATAGAGCTTGAGTTTGGCGGACCCCAAAGATTTCCACTGTGCATGCTGTTGCTGCAAGAACACTTTGCATTTCATCTGCGCCGAGATGGTAGACGTTACAGGTCCAAGATCGCGTTGGAGCACCTCAGGTGAGTTAGGTGGACTTGGTTCGTTAAAAGGTATTGGGCCCTCTCGAGGAGCTTGCGGTGGCAACATAGGACGAGGCAACCCACTGAGTGGCGGTCCGTTAGGGAATGAATTATTCCGCTGCATATGAGGCATGTTGGGTGGAGGGAATCCAGGGGGAATTACACCACCTTGTGGTGATTGCGGGGGCCTACCAGGTCCCATGGCAGGATCTGAAGGGGGACGATGCGGAAGTACACCAGGTGGATACGGACTTGGTTGGAACCGGGTATTGGGATGGCCAGGAAGATTCGGAGCGAATGGTAGAGGAACCGTATTGCCTCGGATTGGATAATCGGAACCTAAGGGTGGTCGATTGGGATCGTGACCACCTGGAATGAAGCTCGTACTTCGCGCGGGAGGAATTTGATTGGGGCGAAGTGTAAATGATAGTGGCTGGGCAGAAACCGATGTCCGTAAAGGCGACTGCCCGACTGAAGAGCCCAATGTTGGAGGAGGACCTACAGATGGGAATTGGCCTGGACCAAGTGGATTGGGAGGGAGTGCCGCACCTGGAGGCGGAATAGGACCTGGACCTTGACCAGAATGCAGATTAGTTAAGATTGGCTGAAGAACTTTGGGGTGGGCAGTCGGTTTATCTGGGGCCAATGTGGTGTAGTTGGGTGGTGGACCCACTGCGTCTGGTAATCTTGAATTATTGGGCAAAGTGGTGTCAGATTGAAGGCGGGGAAAGGCATTGAAAGGCGGCAGTGGCGGCGGAGGGTTTTTAGAGGGAGGAGGAGCTACGAAATGTCAAAGTCAATGAACTGAAAGCCACAGAAAACATACCAGATGCAGAAAATTCTATACATTCCTTGAAATGATGAATTAGGCGATCTCTTTCCTCTCTACTGGATGTTTCCAAGGTAAGAAATTCCTTTTTCATAATTGCTATTTGCAAGAGGTTGGCTAGTCTGGGGTCAGTTTCAAAGTTTGGTGGACATAGATCCGAAACAAACGCTGTTCATCCATTTCCAACGCTCTTAACACTTTTCCCGAGAGAGGAGGGTAGCAGAGCCACATATCTGGACCCCCGCCATCTGGATCCCTCTCTTCTGGCTTCATGCGTTCACAAATAAGAAACAAGTCTGACAACACGAAGATATGGCCTTGTCGATGTACAACTTCGACGCCCGTAGCACGTGGTATAAATCGAATAACAGCGTCACATGAAATTCGCATTTCCCGCGTGAATGTCAAGCTCGGAGGACATATCTGCAATTTGACTATCTATTGCATAGATGAGAGCTTGACGACTGAATTAGCAAGCAAATCCACCTTTGGTGTCATACTGAATATATCGAGTGTCCTTTCGATGGAGAGACGATGCTCCAGATCGGTTATTGGCATCGGAGGTGTGTTTGTAGAACCTTGACTGAAAAACGTATTTTCACGAAAAGACAAAATTAAGAGAATTCAAAGGAGAAACTAGAAAAGCATACCCGCCTGAGCCACTACCCTGACTTGAACTCGTCTCGGTTCCAGTATGTGCATCGTCGGGACGCAGAGCTGGACTAGCAGCTGCTGGGGGACTGAGCATCTGCGTCCGCATGTCAATTACGACTTCATCAACGGTATCTAAAATTGGATTTGTTTCCTGTCCTTCGTCACCAACCCTTACTGAACCCCGTTTCTCAAAAGTATCCAACAAACGATTGAGAGTTTCCACAGCAGTAAAGAGCAAGGGGTTTTGAGTATTCTTCAAGAGACGTTTATACAACTTGAGGTAATAGCCCAGCCTTGTTCGTGGAAGAAGAAACAAGGAATCCAAAGTCCAGAGTGCGTTGGATGTTGTAGCTGGATTGCCTTCGGAGAATTGAGCCAAGATCTTACTCAGATTCTGATTGGAGGCTACTGGTTGCCAGTCATCGAATCCGCAACAGTACCTGCTGCAATAGGTCTCGTACGGGTCTTTCAGATCGTCAATCTCATTATTTGATTAAGTACGCAATATCAAGAGTGAATCGATGTTTATGAACATACCCATTTAATGAGTAATCCACCCAGTTCACCTGCAGACTTTGGATCGGCATCGATGACTTTCAATTTCTAAGAAATGTTGTGGGTAAACGTGTAACAATGAATTATTGTTTGCTTACGGCAACAAGACTGCGGTTGGCCCTGTAAATACCCTCGATACTCCTGAACATGGTGTCCAGTTCAGGAGGAGGTAGGTTTGCTCTAGACCAAGCGGCGGCGACTTTCTGCAAGATATGACTCGATCAGGACCGGAAAATGTTGAGCTAGATTGGAACCTGCCCGTATGATGCCTGTCAACTGCTCGATAAAAACCTTCTCGGTTTCGACCAAGTTTGCAAGAGGATTGCGTTTCTGCTTTCCTTCAGTAGTCTCCGGAAGCGATGGGGTAGTAGGGGTTGTCGGTTCGGAGGCTGTATCATTTGTGGTGTCAGAAATAGGCAGCAGCGTGGATCAGATAGTCACCATGAAAGTCGGGAGCCAATAAAGCGAAATCAGTCTTTGATGATGGCGAAGGGGGAGGAAGAGGAGGAAGAGGCAGTTCTGTGGGAGTGGGATCTGGCGGGTGTGAGGACATGGGGGTGAAATGCGACCACTGCTGCCCAGACACTCCGGCGGTTTTCACTTAGTTGTGGTCAAGCAATTATTACCAGGAAATTGGGAATTTTGTGAATCACATGATCTCCCAATAAGCTTCTCACAAATCTATATGCTTCAACGAGTACATACATGCAGCAGGTGTCATTCTATTCTGAACCCTAAAGTATGCGGTGTGACAAATGTACGACGAAAGCATTGGTCATACACGAAAGGAAGAGAGGCAGCAGTGAAAGGGCATTTTGGTCGGATAGGAGATCATCATCAAAATCGCAAGAATGAGAGGAGAGGATTTAACAAGGCTTTGGTAGGAGTAAAACTCGGTTTCAAAAAAGGTGGAAAGACTGTTGAAAAATGAGGCAGCAGAAAACGTGGTGAAAAGCACACGGGCAAGTATGAAGTGTCAAACGTCCAAATTTGTGCGCAATGGATGGGTGCAGGATGGCTATTCACTCCTGCATCTCAGCTTGTTGTTGAGCCTCCCGGCCAACCCTCCTCTCTTTCTCACTCTCAAGCTGATTGTATAATAAAAAGAGCGCTTTCTCGTTGGCTTCCGGGGTGCCCACAATGGTGAACATCCTCTCGCCAGTTTCATCATGGGGTGTCTTCGCAATAGATATTTTGGATCCGGACAAACGACGGATTTCAGTGATTTTGGTGCCATTCCGGCCGATAATGCAGCCGACCATATCAGACGGAATGGAGATGTTTTGGGTCCTGAGATTGGCGGGAGGTGTGCTGGACACGGGCGAATGGGCATTGGGAGAGGATGGAGGAGAACGACGACCAGCGCCATCGCCATTCTTTCGAGACGAACTGGAATACGAGGAGGAATACGAGTGGCCACGACGGGTGTCGGTTGGTGCGGGGTGGTAGAGGACTGTGCCCAAGCCCCTTTCCCAATCTTCCAAGAGACACTTACCGATTTCCTCTACAGCATGGCCAATGGCCTCTGGAGTACCCTGGACCTCGACAATGCGCTCGGTGGACTGTGGCAGCATTTCTTTTGACGCAATCATACGCGCACCAGAACCATCTTGAATTGCCTTAATTTTGAGGCCACTTCTACCAATAATGGTGCCCATGAGGTTGTGTGAAATGAGAAGGCGGATTGAAGTGTGTGTGGACGGAGAGGAGTGGGTGATGGGGGAAGAAGGAGCGGCGGCAACGAGCTGAGCGATGATGAGGTTGTAGGCCTGGTAGAAATAAGTAAACAGGACCTTTGAATGGGAGAAGAGATAGGATACCTTTGAGACAGCGTCAACAGAGCCAGTGACCGTAAGGACACGTTCATGGACGCCAGGAATGACCTTACTGACGCCCGCCTTTACGCCGGTCTGTTCGCGAAGATCGGCGACATTTTTGCCCGCCTTGCCAATAATGACACCGGCGTCCTTCGTGCTCACGAGCGCGCGAAGGGTGAGAGTGTCTTGAGCAGATGGGGACGGAGAGCGGGATTGAGCCGCAGTTCCTGTTGCCGAGTCAGCAAAAAATGACCAAAAAAAGGGGATAATGTTGAGGATAATGACCATTTTCGTGATTTGGGGATTCGGAGGACATGATGGCGACGAGGAAGGGAGAGGAAAGAGAGCAAAGGGGGCGGAGGCGGGGGAAGAAGAAGAAAAAGGTAATTCTATTACAAATTCTCGCGCTGCAAAAAATCTGGCCCATCTCGGCCAAATCCGGGTCAAATTAGTCTCAGGAATACATGTCATATCATCGTTAACGAAGAACAAATCTGCGACTACTCTAATAGTATCCCAGTTGGGCAAGCTCAGGGAACGATGATGCAGTGTCTGCGACCGCCTTTTGGCGCAACTTGATCGAGGCAAGCTATTACAGTCACTCATCAGCGTCGCCCTCTTCAACGCGAATCCACTCACTTTGCGTTGATGGAATGCTTGCGCTTTGATCTTCCTCTTCTCTTCAAGTCGATCCACAATATCCTTGTATCCCCACCCAACCTCGTGTGAGAGGCGCTGCTGATAGTGTCACTGTCAACTGTCCAAAATCCACAACTATCTCCACAAACCTTTATAGTGCAGTATTTGCGGCCAGGTTTCAACCTCAACACCCGCAACGCATCAGGAACAACCATGCGCTTCTTCTTATCGTATGGTGGGGGAACTCCCTCGAAAAGTTTAAGGCGTTCGAGTGCCGCAGCACCCCTAGCTGACTTGTGCGGGACCATGCCCCGAATGGCCCGGTAAAGAATCTTGGATGGTGCCCGGTGATGGAAAGGTCCCGATTTTTTAGGATTGACAATATGGCGTTTGTGAAGGAAATTGTGGTATCGAAGCTGATTGAAACCACCGAGTCAGATATTTGCAGTCAGTCAATAAGTATACCCGACCTTGTTCCGGAAGAAACTGCCAGAAATGTTGATCTCCTCACACCGAACAACTACAATTTTCTGACCGGAGAGAATCTGCTTCGAGATAATTGAGGCCAATCGACCAAGGAGGTGACCCTTGCCATCAATGACGATGGGTGTCGAAGAGAAGGTGGCCATTGTGGTGTTCTAAACGCGTGCAAACCATCAGGTTATGAATGTAATCAAATCTCGTTTAGCAGACAGACCTAGGGATCGTGAAAGAAAATATTCAGTAACGAAAGTGAAGACAATCGAGCCGAGTTCTCACCTTGAAGGAGTTGGGCGTTTGCAGCGACTTGGGAACTCATGTGGCTTGCACGGCCTGTGAACTTTATCTCACGACTGCATAGTTATGCTCGGCATCTTCCGAGAAGCCCACTTCTACCTCTATCAGCCTTTTTCTTCCTTATTATTTTATTCACTTGTTTACACCAATGCGTTGTTGTCTCTTCTGCTGTTCGATGTGCCCTGGGTTCGCTGTTACAATTTCCTAATCACTATCGTTTCCAATTTAGGAGTTATTTGTCGATATTACATACATATTTGTAATTACGTAATATAGCGGGTGTCGGGAAAAAGTTTCCGCTTTTGCGGGCTTCAACTTTTCGTCCTCTTCTGCAACTATGTTCGTCTCTCGTTTGGTCCCCAGAACTGCTGCCTTGGTTCGTGTGTCCGTAGTTGGGAGTACAAACCTCCAAAGGATTCCTCGTGCTTTTTACGCTGCTGGTGGAGGAGGCTTGACGCGAGACGTCATCACCACTCGCATTCTGAATACACTACAAGGTTACGAAAAAATAGACCCAGCTAAAGTCTGTGTCCACACATTCAAACTCAACAAATGTTGACGCGTCGTCCTCCCCTTCTAGTTGATTTCTTCATCTTCTTTTACAAAGGACTTGGGACTGGATAGTCTGGACACGGTTGAAGTTGTGATGGCTATTGAAGAAGTACGCATTCTCCCGTATGCTGCCATTTAGTTTTCTTATGCGTTCATATCTCTCAGGAGTTCTCTATTGAAATCCCTGATGCCGAGGCCGATGAGATCCAAACGGTGGCACAAGGTACCGTTCATAACAAGTTCCGCTCTCGGGATCTACCGTTAAATCTCTGTATATCTAGCTATTGACTATATCGCGAAAACACCTGAAGGTAACGTGGCCTCTTTAGCAATCACACTTCTCCTCTGGGCTCACTTTTTGAATGTTTCGCTTACAGCTCACTAAATGAATACGCGGAATTATCCGAGATGTCCGTCTATGCATCACCAGTCTTCATAGCGTCTAAAACACTTCTGGAAGCTTTTAACCAGAGGCTATTCATGGGTGTGATGTGGTATGACCGATGTAGAATTGAAAAATATTTCTTCCTCTGGTTCTCAAAGAAGGAAGTGTGTTGCAAACTCCCTGTTTTCTCATGAAGACCCTCTTTCCTTCACGCAAGCATTCGTGATCGGGTATTGTGGAACTTATCGAGTTGTATCATCAAATTGACTTGAACACAACGATTCGTTCCCTCGTATAAAAACGTTGACCCTTGGATATGATGAAATTAGGCTCTCACTCATTCAGCGCGAATAATTCACCCTCATGACCAAGGAACGAGAAATCATCGTCAAGACTCCCTGGCTAAAAGTCAGTTGCATACTGGGGGAAGGTATGCAAGGTCGCCACTATCAATTGTATTGACTTGACTATTGCTCTATTTACAGGGCCCCTCTACGACTCCAGTACGTCAACTCTGCATTTTGTCGACATCATTGACAAGAAGGCGGGTACACTATCCATAGTTGGATAATTATATCTCATGAATTCATTCAGGTTTACCACGTTAACACACAAAGCCAAGAGCTATCAGTTGACGAAGTGGATGAACCAGTGACTTGTTTGGCACTTAGGCCCAATAACGCCGGGGTAAATTATTTCCCCTCATCCATTGACTTTGGTCCTGGACTTTTCTTAGCTCGCGTGCACAGCCGCCGGTGGTTTTGCTACTCTAGACGGAAACAACATCTCTTACCTCAGCAAGCCAATCGCACCAGGAGATCTGCCATACACGAGGTTCAACGATGGCGGTTGTGATCGCAAGGGCCGATTCTTCGCCGGTACTTTATACAATGAGGAAAAAGGCATTCCGGGAAAACTTTACTGCTATGACTCAGCGACAGAATCCTGCGAAGTCGTTGACGAAGGCCCTTTCACGGTAGGCTTTGAGCATCTACATACACCTCTGACGCCTGATTCCGGACGGTAGGATTGTAATGGTCTGGGCTGGAGTCCGGACGAAAAGACTTTGTAAGTCGATGTGGTTTCTAAGAAGATAAAATTTTGAAACTTTGACATTAGCTACTTCACTGATTCACTGGTGAACAAAATCTACGCCTATGATTACAATGACGGGCAGCTCAGCAACCGCCGCCTTTTTGTGGACGCCCTCGATAAAGGGTTCCCTGAGAAAACATATTGCGACGGCCTTTGTGTCGATGATCAGGGAGGTATCTGGAGTGCTCGGTAAGACCGATTTGTTTGAACTCTGGATTGTCACCCATCCATAAGTAGATGGGGAGGGTCCCGCGTCGTCCGCTTTAGCCCTACAGGTGATATAGATTTCCAACTTATATTCCCAACAGCGTTGAACGTCACGGCCTGCTGCTTTGGAGGTAATCCCACACCAAATCTTATTTCACATCTCTTACAACCAATTATCAGGACCCAACAATGACCACATGTTCGTCACAACTGCTCATTGCAGCGCCGTTGGGGGGGACCCTACACGCCAAGAACAATATCCAGACTCTGGCAACATTTTCTTTGTCGATCTTTCGGGTATTTTTAAAGGCGTGGAACGCCACTTTTTCGCTGCGTGATCCCGTGCCTCCAGATTGCTCATGTGCCCTGGCAGTGGTGGCCATCGGAGAAGGAAATATTTTAGGGTGCTTTTGTGGAATATATGAAATTACAATCCCTTCTGAGGCTTTGAAAGACTCTGTCTCCTTCTGTCGCAACATTGTGAATAAAGTGATGCTGTTAAGTTGACATCCCCATTGAGATCCTTGATCACGCCTGTCGGAGATTCCGCGTTTACATAAGTGCTTTTCTGCTCCGTCAACATGAAGCATGGAGTAGCATTTCGGAAATTCTCGAGGACGTCCTCGCATAGAATGCTTATGTTGAGGCAAGTACTTTGTTGGAATGAACTTCCGAAACGTACCGGGCATTCGTTAAAGTAGCTTCCAGGAATCTGGTCACTTCGCTTTTCGAACATGAGCAAATTAAAACGACACTTCCTAAAGCACGAGATACCGCCAGACTGGCAGAAAAGGTTAACTTCCTTCTAACAGTGCTAACACCCACTTATTATTTTGTGGTTCAGATCATTACTATGGGCAAGAAAGCAGACAATGGCTCTCATGCACGGGCTTCTGCATTCCTTTTGAAACCCGATATTGTGTCGAAACTTTTCTCGATATTCGCCCAACGTTATGCAGACAGACCAGGTGGTTACACTCGAATACATAAATTTGGAACACGCCAGGGTGATAATGCACCTCATGCGATCTTGGAGCTCGTGGACAACCCAAGGGATCTTAAATGGCAAATGACTACGCGAGCTGTTGGGATGGACCTGTTAAGGACGAGGCTGAAGTCTAAGTCGGCTGCGGCAGTCACCGAATCGGGTCTGGGAAAGGTTGTAGACATGCTGAAGGCGGAACAACGCCTTCAAGCCGGGGACAGCGGTGTTTTGCGGCCTCTGACACGGTGGAACCTTCAGAGGGTCTTGCAATTCAGGGGTCAAGATGCTCTTGTGGAGCTGAGCAAGAGGGCTAAAGAATATGCGGTAGGTTCTCCATGAACCATCAGTTCGCATTCTGAATTTATTAATGAAGGATGAATTACTGGCTCGCCCCATGGTTTCCCGATTCCAGACCAAGTCGGACAATTTGGGTGATCCAAAGCCTCGCTTATTTGCGGGACACAAAGAAGTTGGTGATACCAAACGAGCACTCGATATTGCTCGGGGTGCGCTGTCAACGGGTCAACGTCAGTGTAAAGAAGGGGTGTATGGCCTAGAAAGCGCATTGTCGAAAAGCTCCAAGACACTTTGATGATGCTCCGCTTCTCATGTCGTACTCTAATGAATCACACTTGGGTGTATCCGACGCTAGTCCCTTCACTATATGAACGAAGATGCGGTGAATGATTTCTGAAGAAACTTGTTCCTGTTTCGGCTTAACATATTTTAACATGGTGCATTTCATATTGACGGTAATGCGATGAATCACTTTGGCAAGTGAAACGTTACGTTCGTCCATTTGAAAATATCTCACCTGGAGAGGACTACAGGTCTGCTTTTGGACGAAACCTTTATTCCCCCTTCAGTCTCATCAAACTTCTAGTATTCCCTTTGATCTTGTTGCGGAGGCTGCGCCACAGGGTAATGAGACGTCTGCTCTCTCAAAAGAGATGCACAGAACAACTATTACGACCGGTTTTTGGACTGCATCACGATATTTCAATCACATAACCGACACTATTCCTCATCGGCCCAGATATCAAATCGATTATCCCTCCATACCCGATCCACCATGTTCGTTGTTGTTCGTCTTCCCCGTGAAGAGTTCCGAAATATGTGACCATGATGATGGCACTGATTAATTTCGCGCTGGAACACCCTTACTCACGTCACGTTGACAATGCAGTTTAACTGCGTACGTACTACCCCAGATCAAGGACCAATGTGACTTGGTTTGAGTAGCACCTGGTTACTTTCGTCAGTTGAACGAAAACTTGATTTTTTGTTAGCTCCAAGCGGATGTTACAAGTTTGGCAAGTGAGCATCATGATTTGAATGGCAAGGATTACTTAGTCAACAAGAAACAGAGATTGTCAATTAGTACATCGCAGTGAAAACACATCGGTCTTGTTTAACGAAGCATGGCCTTGGTCACTGCAGACTGCAGTGTCATTTAATGGATCAGAGGTGGGTACAATGACAGGCGAATCAATAGGTCATTAACCAAACAATAGCTAGGTTACATGATGAACCCAACAAGTCTGGGCAATCAATGATTCGGCCACTAGGTCGGATCTTGGTATATGACAAGGTTGTTAACAAATTTATGTCGGGGGTTTCATTGCCAGTTGAAGGCATACAATGAGGCATCGGAGTCCTTACTAGTACGTATACGGTTGGCCCGGCGCGCATCCTATTCTTTCCCACTCAACCTGTTCAATCTATTTCTGTATACGTCGGAACATTTTCCGAAAGTTTATATTATTGTTTCATCCGATGTTAAATTTAACATGTGGACATTTTAAGTTGGTCATGTAGTGTCCCAAACAGATTTTTATAAAATTAAGATGTACACTTGCCTACGTACTTAGAAATTGACAATTAAAGTTCGTCGTGTAGATTATGGTGTGTGCCAACAGCTCCTAATACTTACTTGGAAGTCTAGTTGTGTGCCTAGGCTCAACTGGGAAAAATCAGTTACCGATGGAATGAAGAGACAGAATAATCTCACCATATTGCGATGGTCCTTGGAGGTCCCGGGAATCGTCGACGTTGGAAGATATATTATCATTCGGAACAGGGGATTCAGAGGCAATTCGTCGATGAGACTCTGGCGGGAATGGTATTCGTTGAGGGTCGTAATTTTCGTAACTAATGGACATGGTGTCTTTAGGCTGCTGGAATGGCTGGCTCATGATATCGGAAACGCTAGCAGCACTGTCCTGCCGCAAATGACGATAACCCTGTCTCTGCTTGCCACTGTCCCATGGCTCGCCGTCAAGGGGGATGTTCTCAGTCTTCAGGGGTAGTGATCCATCATTGACTCGGTTGTACTGATCATGATCGTGACGTTGGTTCTTTCCGTAGGACGAAAGGACGATGAAGAGGTAGACCTGGAAACCTGTAAGTTTAGCAATCGAGCGTCAGCGAGACGGACACATACTTGAACGACGGCGAGCATTAGCCATAGGCCACCCATTACCCCAACAGTAACCCAGGAAAATATATTACAAAGGGCATCGCCTTCTTGAGATGTGGAATCTGACGCGGAATTGAAGAAATTCGTGACACAACGCTGTTTGGCTTTATCATGCCCAACAGCCGACAAGATAATCCAAGTAGCAGCAATCGAAAACGCAAGAAATGTAACTATCCCGTGGAGGGTGACATATCTTCTGTATGTCAAACTTTTTTCCTACTTCCTCATTAAATTCGAAACGGACTGCAAATGGATACCACACACCCTCCAAACGCCAATGAATCCAAGCACTTGGACTCCAGCAGCAACAAAGGCAATAATGCCAAGGATCAGAGAAGAGAAACTTGGAGCTGAAGAACCAACAACTGTAATTTATGAGTTGAGGATGCAGGACCTAATTAATTAGTTCACTCACTTGATCGTGTGCCAACTGAAAGTATGCCAACTGTGATACCCAGAGCGGTTTGCTCTACAAGGGTAGCGTAAATACCAGCATTTACGAGTGGAATGGCGCAGCAACAATATTCTCTTCCTTTTGGCATTGCAGAAGGGGAGAAAGAGTAAAGGAGATCAAGCTAAGGCTGCGCACCACAAGTGAGCGTGACACTATGGGCGCTGAGTGCATTACATAATATTCTCAGGTGACGTGACGCCACTATTAAAACAGTCTGACTCTCTGAATCCACAACCACATACATTGTCATGCGTTCTTTGTCGTTCCTACATTTAGGGCTTATGGTGGCCACAGCTGTGAACGGCGTCGTGGTACAGCAACCATTGGCTGGTATCGTTATAACCCAGCCCGTCCACACCATGGATGGATGGAGTTATGAGGATTGTGGTTCGTTCACCGTCGTTTTGGCTATTATTTCACTAAGGTTGTGCGTAGGGCTGTCCACGGATCCCGTTCAAATCGATTCTATTTCGGTTACACCTGACCCTCCTCAACCTGGCAAGGACCTGACAGTCAAGGTGAAGGCCACAGTTGTGGAAAATATAGTTGTAAGAGCTCGAGAATGCTGCGACAACTCATTTTTCTCAAAGTTTACCCCTCTAAACTTAGGAAGGAGCTTATGTAGATGTCAGTGTGAAATTGGGACTGGTTAAGATTCTCAACAAGAGATTCGATATCTGTGAAGAAGCGTATGCGCCTTTGCTGTAATCTCATTCCTTATCTCACATAAGGGATTCAATAGTCGCAACGCGAATGCCACTATTCAGTGCCCTGTCAAACGTGGCTCGTATACCTTGGAACAAACCGTTGCCCTACCTAAGGAAATTCCTAAAGGTAAGTTACTTCCGAACTACGTACAAGATAGAAATGTTGACTTTCTCGATAGCTAAATTTAATGTCGACGTCCAGGGGTACACCGTCGAGGACGATGATATGCTATGTCTCAAGTTGAAGGTGGACTTCATGAAACCCTTCCTACATTTTTGGTGAATACCAAGCAAGTTGCACTATACCAGCCATAAGTTCTGTCTTGCTTTGTGATCTCCCATCCATTATGTCATACGAACAATCTTCATTTCCATAAACACATAAATGAATGCGCTCACATTTGAGGGAACTCGACCCCAACGACAGTGCCCTGTAGAGATTTATTTTTGTTTGACAATTGATAATTGCCATCTTTTGCTGTACATGTGTTTGAATGGAAATTGATCACGCGTATTTTTTCTTCATTACCACTCGCAATGCCGAAAAGCTCAAAGAAGAAAAAGGACAAGGTCGCAGATTTTACGGTGTGTTACTCCCCCTTCAACTTATAGCTATTCACATAATCTCCGAACGTGCAGAAAGCAAAATTAAAACTCGGAAAAGGGAAGACGCAACCAAGTAATGCCGTAGACACATCTTTCAAGGCTCGATGTAAGAAATATCATATTACCCACATCGAATTCCACCTCAACCCACGTAGCTATTGCTCTGCCTACACAAAGCATTACTGTGGAGAAGGATTCATCTGAGCCATTAACGAAACGACATCTGGGTTTCAATGATCTAATCTCGCATCTTAAGCATTACAATGCAGGGACAAGGAGAGGTGAGCCCTTTACTTGATCCTAGTTTTCTATGTCCTAATTTTCATCAAAGACGCAATACTTGGTCTCCAGGAGTTACTTGACTCGAACTGGCAGTTGATTACACCTAATTTGACATCCCTTCTGTCGGCCTTGGTACGTTTACTTGTCGACGAAGTAAGATTCCTTTCCATTTTCAACCAACGTATGCTGATGCCCTACCAGGATGTTAGCGTACGCAAACAACTTATCTCATTCTTCGCTTGGTTGTTACCAAGAGTTCCTATGGTTCGCAAACTCCTCTTTTTTTCATTTCCTCTGTAACCCTCTAGTAGGACGACCTGATACCTCATTCTCCTCTCCTCGTCTTGTTCTCTACTTCTGCCCAGACACATATTTTCCCCGAGATCAGAATCGATGCAATCCGTTTGCTGGATATCCTCCAGGAATATACACCAGAGGCAGTTACAGTGGGATGGAGCGACCGTAACGAACGACATGGAAGCCGTGTATTGGGAGGTTATCTTGGAATTTTAAACGCAGGCACAAGGTATGGGGACGGTGACGGTGGTAAGTTTCTTGAAACAAAATTTTGAGATTTTATGTCTTGACCTTGAACTACAGCCCCGTCAACGGCCAGCGTCCTCCTGACACCTTCAGTATGTGCCCGTTAAGCTTTTCGGTATCTTCTAACATGAATTTGTAGTCGAAGTTGACTGTCCTTCGTTCACTTGGGTCTTTTCTTCGTATTTGCTTGTCCTCTCAAGAAGGTACTTCGGATGACAATGTCGGGAACAAACCATTAAATGCTTGGTTTCTGGGTGGTGTGTTCTCTTCATCAGAAGCATTCCAAGTTTTCGACAAGTTATTTACACCCTCAACGGACTCACGATGTCACAAGCAGGAGCGGGTAGACAATCACGACGAAAAAGATCAGTTCGTGAATTATTTTCCTTTGCTTCAGGAAACAATCGGCGAACCATGGACTTTGAACGATCTATCTTTGTTGGATTTAAGTTTATCTGGTTCTGAAGAACACTACTGGTTGCCGCAGTCAAGTCGTCCGGAATTTGTTGGTGTGGGTTCGCTGCGTCTTCTTTACAGTTCCTGATGCTCAGACATGATAAACAGCACCTATGTGATACTTTACACTCAACCATCATTGAAACTTACCTGGATTGGGCGCCCTCTGTATTTTCGCCTAGTTCAAGCCCATCAGAAACAGAACTTCAACTTGTGTTAACGGCTATAAAAATCGCTCAATGTTTGTATAGATACTTGATCCAGAACGTACAAGATGTGAGTATGAATAATGTCGACATCGTAATCCACTGATCTTAGTACAACAGATCGACACTTTGTGCATTGACCACCTCAGGGAAATTGTGAATCATATGACACCTTACTTTCCTGCTTCGAATGGGAGGGACACCAAAGTACGGCAATCCTCAATAACGGCGTATGTTTTAATCTTAACATTCCTCAGACAGAGCAAGCTTTCGAAGAATATAACCTCTCGTTTTGCTCTTTGACCTCCCTCCTCCTCAAAGCCCTTGAGATGCCAAAATCCTCTTCATCGCGGTCCACCCAAACGAGGCGACCATCCAAAAGGCGTTCGTCATCCTTCCTCCCTGTTCAAACCACTCGTGTAACGGAATACATCGGCCGTCGACTCAGTGGCAGTATTTCCTCTTCATCAGGCATCATAGTTCCCATAGCGCCAATTGCCTATGTTGCTTTATTGCCTAGCATCTGGACCTTTATTAGCAACATGGTGACCCCGAATGGGAACAATGGTGACCACGGTAACCTTAAAGAATCAAATGACTTGCTTCATGCAGTCCTGGATCATGCTATAAAAGTTCCTTCCAAATCCCTTTGTAAAAGGGCAACGGTGGAGTTTGTTGGCAAACTTTTGTTGGTGAGTCAGGTGTTTTTCCTTGTCTTGGCGGGGAGCCCATGCGGGGCTATCGTTACGAAGTACAACACAGCTCGACACCTCGCCCCACTATATTGGTCCCAGCGTCTTGTCACTTAAGGCCAACCAAGACCATTCGCTCCAGCCAATCCTAGAAACCTGGCTGCTCCACCTCCCACAGGTCTTGTGGGAGCTGGGCTCGAGTAATATTCCTCTTACGGAGGTAAGTCAATTAAAAGTTATCCTCAAAGCTAATATCTGAAAAAGCTCCCTGTTCTTGTTTTTCTACTTGGCGTCGTGCTGCGCTTTCTCCCACCATCACACCCGTACGCATGGTAGACTATCCTCCGTGTACTTCTTCTCGCCTTCCAGCGCCGTTTCAATCATTTCCCCGGGTGTTTAAATTTTGCGGCCAGTAGGAGTAGGAATGCTGCAACTGCGCACCACAGTAACGCCACTATAATCTCGTACCATGTGCGTCCTTACTCTTTCCCCCTAAAAGCGATTTACGTCACATTTCATCTAACCGAAAAATTTGTTTATTCAAAATAGACGTTGACCTCGGTTGAATCCAGGCTCGTACCCTACTTCTACATCAATCACCCGAGGCGCGGTGCTTTAGCAGGTCCATTCAGGAAACTTTCGATCCCCCCTTCTTCTTCATCCCCTGAATCAAGTACAAGAACACGCCGAGTTGGCTTTCTTGCTCTTGATGTCGCAGCTACGCTCTTGGGGCTGGATGAAATTTCAACTGGCAGTCTGAGCAACGAGGCCGAGACCCTAGAAAGGGCAGTCAGCTCATCGCTTGCGTGTGAAAACACATCATTGGATGCGATGGCAACGGAGATGAGGGATTATTGGGGAGATGTGCTTTTGATGATGAAAAACCAGAAGATTTTTACGTTTCGGTGACAACAGTATATCTTTTAATGAATTCCATCAAAGGCAGACCAGCTGAAGAGAACAATACACCATCCAGGTGAAGTGGCTAAAGCAAGTACTGCGAAGCAAAAGCGATAAAGGGACACGGTCTCAAAGCTCAAATATATAAATGACAAGTGGACCAGCCACAAGCACAGCGAAAAGGCGAGGAAATTGCTTCAAGCAAGAAAAATTGGACTTTCATCTAAATTAAATCTAATGCACGGAGTTGGAGGGCGAATGAAGCACCAAATCGGTGCCAGCCTCATTAGGTGAATTCCTCAAAGTTAGTCGAACAAGTGCCATTTCACACCCAAAATGCGACCCCTGTTCAAGTCGGCAATCTGTTTGAATGAGGACGGTGAAAAGTCGAGGTTTCCGATCAAGCAAGTGGCGTCTGCACAGCGGTCGACGACGGTAACTGAGACGCTCTTGCCTTCGACTGGAAGGGAGTTAGGAACCGCGTAGACAAGGATTTTGTTACATACAACTGGCTAAGATCTTCTTGCCGCAAATGGGGTTTGTGTTTGGGTTTACACCATTGTATCCTCTATGAAAAGGCGTTTCAGCATGGATGTAACGGGAAGGAAGTGTTGGCATACGGATAGGTGTCGTACAGTGCATGAGAAACGGCAACAATCGCGTCACTATCTGTGTTGTTAAAACCACAGGATCCGAGACCGGCTGTTGAGTTTTTATTTATCAGACTACGAAGGGGAAATCGAGAAGGGACGTACGGTTAAAGAAAGTGCCATCACCCGAACGATCAAAATTTACATCGGCGGACAGGGTGGCAGTGGGAGTAATCGACGGAGACAAAGACGGAGACGTTGGCGTCGACGGGATGGGATTAAGGAGTGCCTTTGCGGTAGGCACGCCCTCAGACGACGATGGCCTGTCCTTGCATCGCTTGAGGGGCTGTCTCCCCTGGAGGGGAATGGGGATGGGATGGCGACGGGCGGGATGGAAGTGGGGGGTGGCGAGGACGGAGAGAGCAGCACAGGCTGAGAAGAGGAAAAGAGCGAGCTTCATGTGAAAAGAGGGGAATTGCCAGATCAGGTACTAACTAAACATCGGCAATATATACACTTAGTCACGTGTGCCCGTACATCTTCACGAGGCCGGATGCGGCAGTGGCGCCGAGACTGTCGCCGAGCGCATCCATCTGCCCGAGCAGGAGCAGACTCTCAAGCCGGCTCGGCTCGGCCGGGATCTTGAACAGCCGGGACACATCCTCCTCGGGCAGCGGTACCAGCCCCTGCGCTACCCGGGCCTGGTTCTCCTCCTTTCGTTTTGCAATGTAACTCTCCGCCTTGGCCCTCTCCCGCGCGATCTGTCGCGCAACGTACGACACATTCCCCTCCTCCGTACGGTACGTGTCGATCGCATCCACGATCTGCTCCAGGTTCCGCGTCGTCCCCCCCGTGTTCAGATCAAGCACCGAGAACGACGGCCGCAGTCCCAGTGTTCCGAGGAACGCAGCCAGCAGCGGATTCGTCCGCACTTTGAGTGGCACTTCTTCCAGGCTGCGAGAGAACGTAAGGCTGTGGCTGATCAGACTGTGGGCAAATTTTAATCATGTTCATCCATCACGGACCAGCGTCCGTACCTGTTCGTGCTAAAGTTGGATTTCTTGTACGCCTCCATAAATGCTGCAGTTAACCGGAACGCACGGAACGATGCATTTCCCCGCGCCGTTTGCGAAACATCTGATAGAAATCTCCATCAATTACAGCATCCAGAGCAATATATATAACTTTACTCGCCATGCACAATGACAATCCCTCCGTGTCTGAGCTTCTCTTGGTGGATAGCTTGCATATCCACCAACGTTTGGTTAAAAAATGCCCCGAGTGTCGTCGCCTGGTAGAATCCGATAACGCTATCGTCCGCCTGCACCTCTTTCAGAGAACGCAGCATTGACGCTTGAATCCTTGCTATATTTCCGCGTGTCAAATAACTATCCCCGCGGTATATGAGATGCACCGCCATACCTGTCGACTTGGCAGATTTATCATCATCTTCACCTGAATGTGCTGGAAGGGGGAATGAATTCGAAACTTCAAGAATCCCATCCAAGTCCAGTCCTAACAATAACCCATGGGCCAGCGTGGACGATGCCTCGCGAGCATGCTTTATTATTTTTGTCACAACCTGTGCAGAGTGTCAGTGACAGAAAAGTGCTCCAAACCACAACGGGCACACCATTCCGTCTAGCTGAACTACAGACAGCGGGATCTCGGCTTCAATATCGACAGCCTTTGCCATGGATGGTGGAATGGACTCGTAAGTCGGTTGGGGAGCAGCAGAAACTGTAGAAGGAGCAGGCAGTGACGCTGCAAGCGCTGCAGCCATGGATGGTGCGGCAGGCATTTTGAATTTGAGAGAGATTGATTCTCAGAGATAAACCTCAGCCAGCAAATAAAAGATCATGGGCATGTGATCCGCTTATGTAATGATCAGATGGAAGCAGCCGGATTCTTGTCTTGATTACTTACTTACTTACTCCTCTGAAATGGTTCTCTCGCGGGCAACAAAGATATCGATACTGCTGGCCATCGACATCGTCTTCTTCTTCGTCGAGCTCATAGCTGGTCAGTAGGTCAGACCCCTTCTTACCCGTGCAGCTACCTCATTTGTCATCAGGTTATGCCGTTGGTTCGCTGGCCCTCGTCGCAGACAGCTTTCATATGCTCAAGTACAAACCCCAGCTCTTTTCATTTACCATCCACCTAATCCTCGCTTTGTAGTGATGTTTTGAGTCTCCTTGTAGCCCTCTACGCCATCCGGGTACGTTCTCAGTTTCCGATTCCGTGTCGTACCGTACCGGGGACTCACTCTAGCTTAGCTCACCTCCAACAAGCAAGGCTCCGACTCTCGTTATTCCTACGGTTGGCACAGGGCCGAAATTTTGGCAGCACTAGTAAACGGTGTATTCCTCCTAGCGCTCTGCTTTTCGATTTCTTTAGAAGCAATAGAACGGTTCTTCAGTCTGCCAGGTAATTAAAATTGTTCCGACCCTTTGTCTGATCCTGATGATACGTAGAAATTTCGAATCCTCGTTTAATTGTTATTGTCGGTTCGCTTGGTTTGGCTTCCAACCTCGTTGGGTTGTTCCTCTTCCATGGTCAGTGTCCATCTTTCCCTAGTCCCCCTTGAGGATCTCACTCTAAACAACAGAACACTCTCATTCCCATGCCCATCCGCCTTCGCAACCTCATTCGCCCACTCCAAGCTCACTCAATTTGCCCCATTCCGGAACCGCAACACCCACTCAAACCAAAACAGCTTCTGTCGAAATTGTGCACTCACATTCGCAGTCTTCCACTCGCGGTAACACTCGTTCACCCCTCCGTTCCACCCGTTTATCATCTCCGCCAGTCTCTCCCCCTTCTTCCGACTCTCCCTTATATGGCCACCCAGTCGCCACACGTGCTTTCCTCGTCCAGACCGCAAATGAAATTGCCCGGGCAAGATCACCTTCCCCACCTCGAAGGGATTACCGTCACCGGCACTCCATCGACTCTGTTACTCCTTCGCTCCTTGTCCGAGAGAATGGTTCCAGTCCTGTCGAAGCGACTGTACCCTCCGATTGTCAAGATAATAATGAATCGCTACCTTTGCTTGCTCAGCAACACCGAGGACATTCTCCAGGTTCTCCAGGTCCCGGTGAATCAGCAAAACCTACTGGACACTCACATGCCCATGGTTCGATGAACATGCGTGCACTCGTCCTCCATGTCATTGGGGATGCTCTCGGCAATGTGGGCGTGATAGCCACCGGGTTGATTATCTGGTTCACGGATTGGAAGTACAAGGCCTTCTGTGACCCCACCATCAGTTTATTAATCGCGGTCATCATTTTCTCAAGTGCGCTGCCATTAGGTACGTCTATTCCAATCCACCCATCAATCAATTTCTGGAATTTGACCCTCCTCTTTTCTAGTAAAAAGTGCATCGTTTATCCTCCTACAGGGTGTGCCACCTACCGTATCGCTTGACGAAGTGAGAGAATCCATTTTGAGCATAGACGGCGTGCTTTCTCTTCACGAGCTCCACGTCTGGCAGTTATCAGAAAGCAAGCTCGTAGCTTCTGTGCACGTCCTGACCTCGAGGACTCACGACTTTATGCCTATCGCTGTGAAAATTAGAGAAATACTTCACCACCTTGGCATTCATTCTTGTACAATCCAACCAGAATACCATTCTTCGAATTTTGTGAGCCAGGAGCAGCGTTTCAAGGTGAGCTTGTCATAATATCCAAGTCCCTTGATTTAATTGATGTAGATGACACCTAATACCTCATGCCTCATCCTATGTCCCGCAGATGAGGTATGCAACCCGTCTGAACATGCTTGTTGCCGTACGTTTCATTCCCTATTCCCGCGAACCAATTAAAACTGATTTCTGGGTTATTTTAGCTCCACAGACCGCTGACGTCTAAGCTAACTTACAGTAATAGATCAACAGTTCATAGTAACTGTGTTACGTACACATTGCTAAATTACTATTGTGTCGTTCCCAACTCGCTCTTGAAAACTGGGAAGTTTGTCACAAAAGGATGAGACGCCGCGAACTTCTGCAGCATCATTTTGCTCACTTCACTCTTCCGATTCCGACGCAGATCTAGAGCCAATCGCCTCGCCATTCCACTACTCGACTGTCCGAGGACGGGGCTTTGAGTTTTCGAATGTTGTTGGTCAGGTAGCGATACAGATCTGAGAGCCCATTCAAGATGCATAGCAGCAGAAAGAGCCGACGAAACGACGGCGACGACCAAATCCACCCTCATCGTTTGTTCGTCCCGAGGTGACACTCTCTCCGTCTCTGCAATAATACCCGGCAAGACGACATGCAAGAATACAGGCAGGAGCGGATAGTGATGCGCCGCCGTCGACTTCCCGTCCACGATCGGGGTCGTCAGCACAAACGTCGCGATCCTCCTACAGATCTCGGTTTCGCCCATGTTTGCCGCAGTTTGTATCTCGGCCCAGAGGATCTGTAAGAGTTTTATGGGAGGGAGCGTGTTCAGACACCGTCTGAGATCTAGATGGGGTGGTGTTTTGTGCTGGGATCGGGCCATTGTGAAGGTGGTTTGAATAGCTTGTTGGACTTGTTGGTACCAGGTATGGGGTTGAGACGTTCCGAAATAAGTTTCTGTGCAAGTCAAGTCAGCTGGTTTTCCAAAAGTCAAAAAAGGGGGGGTGATTGACACAACGACGATCGGCGCCCGACAACACAAAAAACAAACTTACCACCACCATCAGTCAAATCCCCAAGCGCCTGACCTATCGCCTGTTTGACTGCTGACACATTAAATGAAGATCCTACTGGTGCAGCAGCAGACTTCCGGTCAGAAACAAGTGTCCCGATCTGTGTGCTACACAACACCAAAACCGATCTGGGACACGAGGGTGATAAGATTAGAGTTTGAAGGACTTCGTAATGCACCGGTGCGATAAACCTGGTAGTGGGATCAGCGTGGGAAAGGATCGGTATTCCCTAGGTCCATCTGCTTGCCGCGATGGAAAACGACTCACTGTCTCTGCTGTACCTCCCTGACAAGATACTTGATCACGCCCACGAGTACCCAACTCAACAAAGGTCCCGTAAAGTACGAAATCCCGTTCATCAAGACGTCTTTATCAAATTTATGATGCGAAGTCACCCCCGTAATGGCCTGTGACACGAGCGGGAGCGCCACCCGGATGAGGATCTTTAGTTTCGTAGCCCTGACATTGTCCGTTAATGAAAACCCCCCATTGTGGGCAATCGCTCACCGAAGTATATTATCCTCGATTCCTTCACTACTCGTATCAAACAAGGCCTTTGTCCACGTATTGAATGTCGTCATATCTTCGGGAGTACGACCATGAGCGCGGAGGTATACATCCACATCAGAGAAAGACGCCGTGGACACCGTCACGCCATCCTTTGTGAATTCGTGATTCTCAAACTTTTTTTGTTTTTGAAATTCGCGAGCGATCGGACGCGCATGGTGACATTCAATAGAGTTGATTGAATTGGTAAAGCAAAAAACACTCACCTTGAATTTGGCCAAAGCATATTGTACGAAAAGAACAACATCCCCGAGGTGGCTCACCGCCGTCTGGGGATCACCTTGTAGTTTCATAAGCGAAACCACCCCCCAAACACCAAAAAGGCAGACACACCGACAGTCTCACAATCATATTCTTCCAAGAACAAGAGCGAATAAAAAATCAAATCACATATCCTCGTATGGAGCGCGATGATCTCAAGTGCGCGATCGTACGTATGCAAGAGTTTGCACGTCGGACCGAGGATGTCAACGTCCATGGACGAAACAGCAGATGTGAAGCGCTAAGAGAAGTTGGGAATTTGAAATGTGTTGCTTTAAATAAAGATTCCCTTACTTTGGTTACAATGGCGGCGAACATGGGATGACACCCTGGGTCGTTCCATATCCTCTCGATCCAAATTCTAATCTCTCCAGAGGGTATATCGTACATCATCTTGGACTCTAAATATGCCGAAAAATCGGCATCATCGCCTGGCTCGCCGTGGACGGGTCCGTCGTTCAAAAGCATCGGGTCGATCTGCGTGGCGAGCTCAAGAGGTATCAAATTCTGTTTGACGAGTTGGTTTAAAAGTTGTCTAGAAAACGGGGGAGAGGAAGAGCTGGTAGGATTTAGATTAATATGCCAAGGATGAGAAATCGACTCGCCTTTCGTCGTCCGAGTTGCTCTGGCTTTCTCCGAGCGAAAGGGCATGCTCGACCTGTAGGAATATGTCGTGTCGTCGAAAGACAGTCAGAATGGCGTCTTTGAACCCTTTTCGCTACGACAAGTCAGAACATGATTGAAAACGGGGAAAAGTGTGTACACTTGTGGGATTATCCTTGCTCACGACATCGACGAGCGAAGCCAGTAGAAAAGGGAG
>Ga0307517_10000420_pt1 | contig 72651 bp, 68 predicted proteins | sample 23_EM_MG_FD_194515 | JGI IMG/M metagenome (GOLD analysis project Ga0307517, IMG submission 194515) | Populus trichocarpa ectomycorrhiza microbial communities from riparian zone in the Pacific Northwest, United States - 23_EM | ecosystem: Host-associated > Plants > Roots > Unclassified | place... | reverse complement strand
ATTTGTTTTTAACTACCGACCTACTTATCCCACACCCCCCCCCCCCCGAAATTCGTTTCGACGCTACTGTATAGGTCAAGAGGGAATTTTTTTACATTTTTTTACTCGTTCTTGGTCGAGGTTCAGCTAACTATTTGCATCAGAGAAGACGAACAGGCAGGTACCGTACTATAAGAGCAGTGTAGGTCAAGAGCGATCGAGTTGGCTCTAGATTAGGCAGTGCGTGTTTTATCCGCTTTCGAGGGAGGAATTATCATAACGGCAATTGTACCGGTTGCGTTATCCTTGATATTTGGAAGATTGTACTTGTAGGATTCAACAATAGTACCTGTTATTATCTGACCCTGTTTGGGCCTGGTTGAAGAGTTTATGGTAACGCGCTGGGGATATGGCAGTATGGTGCTGGTAATTGAACGACGTTTGTGGACATGGGCACCATTGCAGGACGCTAGGATCTGAAGCAAAAGAGCTGGATTTCGGCAGGATGCAATGGCAACCGTGTTTGTAGGCGTCGTTCAATCACGAGCAGAGCAGATCTTGCGTGGGTTTGGATTGAGATTTGGGGGTGGTGGGTGGACACCGTGGTACAGCGCATGGGGATGGACGGAACGGGGAGGGGTCTGTTCGTGTGGTATCTTTTGGGATGCGTGTTTACCGTAGGTACCGGTATTATATTTGGTTTTGTATGGCGTAGTTGTTGTGGAGTACTGGAGCAAGTAGAGTAGCGCCTGTGTCGAAATGTCTTTATGCTTAGTTGGTGATAGACTATGGTATCGTGGCTTTCGAGATTGTTTGGTCGGATTTGGTTTGGTGGGGTGGGGGGTTGGACATGTAGCCATCGTATTGTGCTCATTCTGTTGCGGCTCATTCACAAACTATTCGCGGCAGACACCTATTCTACCTGTAACTATGGCATCTACCAATTGTACCCCTACCTCACATGGTGCCTCGATTGTGGGGACTCTGGCTCCTTTTGCTTGGTATCCGTGAGCTTTTTTTTTGTCACAGGACATTATTATAGCCAAGAACGAGGATAACGGGTCGATGTCGCGATTTTTTGGAGGTTAGTGGTTTGCAATATACCGTTGCTCGTTGGGGAAGTTTGTGCCGTTGTTTGGACGGGACACTGAAATGAATTCCTTTTTTTCCTTCTTTTCCCTCTGAAGGGGGGGGGCGCTCTCGTTTGGAAGACTATTGTTACTCTAGACGTAGGTAATTCCCTATCCTAATCTTTTCAGAATACTCCCTCATAATGGCGGAGGTTGGGTGGATTCGATCATTTGTTGCCGTTTTCAGTTAGCCACATGGGCTTTTAGCGAAACGGTTTTTTCTTCTTCTTCTTTTCTCACCTTCCTTCCCTTCTATCGCTCACCATCGTTTTATTCACAAGGGCAATAAAATTGGGCAATTTCATAGGTTGAATTTTGCTGGAGGGGAGGGATTGGATGGTTGCCGGTATCATATCGGTGAAGGCATGTCTTTCTTTCTTTCTTTCTTTCTTTTTTTTTTTTCGTTGGGTTCCGCCGCCTACCAGTTGCCATCGTTTTTGGGAGTGGAGAAAGCGTGAAAAAAGATGGGAAAAGGAAAAACAAAAAATATGGGTTACGCAAAAATTTGACTGCAAGCAAAGCAGGCGATGGAAGGGAGAATCCACTCAACTCGATTTTTTGAAGCTTTTTTTCTCTCTTCTTTTCTTCTTTTGCCTCTGGTCTGGCAACTTTGATCGTTCCCATCGAATCCATGCACCCCACCCAGCCCACATACATACTGTCCTCGCACTTATCTTACACCCTTGTCCACCCCTACCTTAGCTTGGCGCTATTCCATCTCAATTTACGCCCAGAGGCACCATCACCTTTCGGGCCATATCCGCCTCGGCTTGGTTTTTTTATATAACCTCCTCCTCCTCCCCATTCTGTTTTCTCTTTTTTTCCTTTCCTTCTCACCGCTTTCTGCGTGATTCGACCAGCCCCGAAAGATCCTTAAAATCTTTTCCAGGCAATCGCGGAGACGGTGTGTGCGGGCAATTCTTCAGGTGTCTCCTCTACGGCTTCACACAATTCGGTGTTGTGTGTCGCTTCCGACGGGTTGATTCTGCTAGCATCTGGTGCTTAAATCGAGACAAACAAAAAAAAAGAAAGGAAAAAAGAATCGCAATCTATCTCGCTCACCCCTTCCCAAATTATTTCCCCCCAATTACCCTCCCTCTCCCCCCCCTCTCTTAACCCTTCGCCCTCTCATTTCCCTCTCATCACGACACCTTGCACTGTTATAAGAACACCTTTCCTATCCATCAGCAATTGATCAAACAAACGACCTCTCCCCCCATCCTCCGGTTCTGTTACATTGACATTTCATCATGTCGGATCCCGTAATTGGACACACGCCTTCGGGCGATCACCACATCCGTGCCGATATTCCCTCTGCCCAATTCGACTCAGAAAAGCAGCCGATTGATGAGAAGCCTGCAATTGAGGGCATTCCTCTGGAAGAAGATGACGAGGATATTGATGGACTTATTCAGGAACTTGAATCGCTTGATGGTCATGACGAAGAATTTGAAGAGAGTGATGCCGCTCCCGGCTCTAGCGCTCGTCCCGTTCCGGAGGATCTCCTCCAGACTGACACCCGTACTGGTCTTACCTCGGCCGAGGTTGATCAGCGCCGCAGGAAGTATGGTCTCAATCAAATGAAGGAAGAGAAGGAGAATCTCATTCTCAAATTTCTCATGTACTTTGTCGGTCCGATTCAGTTCGTCATGGAGGTTGGTTACACCCCGTCTTTTTTGCGTCGCATCTTTGCTAATTGGCTTCTCGGCTATTAGGCGGCTGCTATTCTTGCCGCTGGTCTCCAGGATTGGGTAGATTTTGGTGTCATTTGTGCTCTTTTGTTGCTCAACGCTTGCGTTGGTTTTATTCAGGAATTCCAGGCTGGCTCTATTGTCGATGAATTGAAGAAGACTCTCGCTTTGAAAGCTGTTGTCCTCCGTGAAGGCCGTCTCTTTGAGATTGAGGCACCGCAAGTCGTGCCCGGCGATATTCTACAAATTGAAGAGGTTTGTTTTTTTGGCACCTTGACTTGAAAGTGCACTTTTTTAAGCCATGATCGTACTAACTAAATTCATCGTGTCTCAGGGTACTATTATTCCCGCCGACGGTCGTATCGTTACCGAAGATGCTTTCCTCCAGGTCGATCAATCTGCCATCACTGGTGAATCACTTGCTGTTGACAAGCACAAGGGTGATCAATGTTATGCTTCTTCCTCGATCAAGCGTGGTGAGGCCTTTATGGTCGTTACTGCCACTGGTGATAACACTTTCGTCGGGCGCGCTGCCGCTTTGGTGAACGCTGCCTCTGCTGGTACTGGCCATTTCACTGAAGTTCTTAACGGTATCGGAACCGTTCTCTTGGTTCTCGTTATTTTTACTCTCCTCGTTGTCTGGGTTTCCTCCTTTTACCGATCCAATGGCATTGTCACTATCTTGGAATTCACTCTTGCTATCACTATCATTGGTGTCCCCGTTGGTCTTCCAGCCGTCGTCACTACAACCATGGCTGTCGGTGCTGCTTACCTCGCCAAGAAGCAGGCTATTGTCCAGAAGTTGAGCGCGATTGAATCCCTGGCTGGTGTCGAAATTCTTTGCTCTGACAAGACTGGTACCCTTACTAAGAACAAGCTCTCTCTCGCTGAACCATACACCGTCGAGGGTGTCGAGGCCGATGACCTTATGCTTACTGCCTGTTTGGCCGCTTCCCGTAAGAAGAAGGGTCTTGATGCTATCGACAAGGCTTTCTTGAAGTCTCTCCGGTTCTATCCTCGTGCCAAGAACGTTCTCTCCCGCTATAAGGTTCTTGAATTCCATCCTTTCGACCCTGTCTCTAAGAAGGTTACCGCTATCGTCCAATCTCCTGAAGGTGAACGTATTGTCTGTGTCAAGGGTGCGCCTCTCTTCGTTCTCCGTACTGTCGAGGAAGATCACCCCGTCCCCGAGGATGTTGCCAACAACTACAAGAACAAGGTTGCCGAATTCGCTACTCGTGGTTTCCGTTCTCTCGGTGTTGCCCGCAGGCGTGGTGAAGGCGTTTGGGAGATTCTTGGTATCATGCCTTGCTCTGATCCTCCTCGTCACGATACCGCCAAGACTATTAATGAGGCCAAGACTCTCGGTTTGTCCATCAAGATGTTGACTGGTGATGCTGTCGGTATTGCTCGTGAAACTTCTCGCCAACTCGGTCTCGGTACCAACGTTTACAATGCCGAAAGGCTAGGTCTCAGCGGTGGCGGTGATATGCCTGGTTCGGAGGTCTATGATTTCGTTGAGGCTGCCGATGGTTTCGCTGAGGTTTTCCCTCAACACAAGTACAACGTCGTCGAAATTCTCCAGCAGCGTGGATACTTGGTTGCTATGACTGGTGACGGTGTTAACGATGCTCCCTCCCTTAAGAAGGCTGATACTGGTATTGCTGTCGAAGGCGCTTCCGATGCTGCCCGTTCTGCTGCAGATATCGTTTTCTTGGCTCCTGGTCTCTCCGCCATCATTGATGCCCTTAAGACTTCTCGCCAGATTTTCCACCGAATGTATGCCTATGTTGTCTACCGTATTGCCTTGTCGCTCCATTTGGAGATCTTTTTGGGTCTCTGGATTGCTATTTTGAACGAGTCTCTCAACTTGAACCTTGTTGTCTTCATTGCCATCTTTGCTGATATCGCTACCTTGGCCATCGCCTACGACAATGCTCCCTTCTCCAAGAGCCCCGTCAAATGGAACTTGCCCAAACTCTGGGGTATGTCAATCCTTCTCGGCGTTGTCCTTGCCATCGGTACCTGGATTGCCCTCACTACTATGTTCGCTGGTGGGAGTTCCGATCGCGGTATCGTCCAGAACTTTGGTAACCGTGACGAGGTCTTGTTCTTGGAGATTTCCCTCACTGAGAACTGGCTCATCTTCATTACTCGTGCCAACGGTCCTTTCTGGTCCTCCATTCCTTCCTGGCAATTGTCTGGTGCTATCTTACTCGTCGATATCATTGCTACCTTCTTCACCCTCTTTGGTTGGTTTGAGGGTGGTCACAGGACTTCCATCGTTGCTGTTGTCCGTATTTGGCTTTACTCTTTTGGTATTTTCTGTGTCTTGGGCGGTGTTTACTGTGAGTACCTTTCACAATTCTATTTATTTTTACCGGTCGCTAATATCATCACAGATCTCCTCCAAGACTCTGTTGCATTTGATAACTTCATGCATGGAAAGACCCCGAAGAAGGACTCGAAGAAGCGATCTTTGGAGGACTTTGTTGTCTCACTGCAGCGTGTCTCAACCCAGCACGAGAAATCATCGTAATAGAAGGCGTGTTGGTGTTATGCTTTTCATTTGAGATTATTTTTTTGTATACACCAAAGGGGCTGCCTTGTTTCCGAACAATTGAGGCTTTCCTTGTAGAGTTAAAAAAAAATTAATGTGGCAGGAAAATTTCTTTTCGTCTAATGTGTATGAAGGAACGGCACTGTCGATAACTGTATTATGCATTGTAGAAATTAGGTTTCATGTTTTTCTTAGCTATTTGAATTGAACTCTGGTGTTCTATGGAAGGGGTTTTTATTTCCTTTTTGCGTAAGGCATGAAATGCCAGGCCTATGTTTCCACGTCATAAGCTCGAATTTTCTCCATCCATTCTCGATGCCAGCAACCTTCCCACTCCGACTACTTAGTGTTGACAACCATCAAACTCTTTCGTACACTGACCACGTGATATCAGCTGCTTTTGAGGTTCCTTCACATTTGGGGGTTCTTGGCGTACGATGTCGGCCCCAGATGTTCCTGAAATACCCGGATTTTACTATGGCAAGTCCCAGCCCGTTTATCATAGACAAATTGGTGTTCAGCATCGCAGCTCAACTTAACTAACCAGCCGCAGATACCGAGAAGCGTAAATACTTTAAAGTTCTCTCTGACCATGCTGTACCCTCGTCCTCCTCTGGCGGTCCGAGCTTTTATACACCCAGCACGATTGCCGAACGGGAAGCAAAGAAGCAGAAAAGATTTAGAGAGGACGCCAAGCAGGACCATTTAAGGTTCCAATACCGCCCTCGGCGCTCGGTATCTAAATCGCCATATCTGCATATGGCCTTTGATCGCGAGTTAGGCCTGGGCACCCCTGTGTCGTGGCGGGCGGCGCATAAGAAGTGCATGGTGAAACAGTTGGTGTATAAAGAGTTCATACATGCTGAGAGCGTTAAGCAGGGCGTTAGCAATTTGTTCGTTCAGAGAATGGGCGGAACAGTATATTTCGTCGTTGGGATGGAGAACGGGAGCATCATGTCTTTTTGTGCTAATGCTGGGGGCCTTGGACTTGGAGGCGGTATTGAAAGGTTTAATGAGCGTGATTTCTGGAAGTCTGAGATGGAGCAGAAGGTGCAGTGCGACGGGGAGGTCAAGGAGGGTCGCTTGATTAAAAGCGATGCGAGCGTTCGCAATTGGGAAATCGGGCTTCAAGGGATGGTGACTGGAACCGTTGGCATTGAGAATAGTGAGAGCAATCTTGAACTTCTGTATGGTTTTCCTCCACTGGTCTTTCTCTTAAGTTACTCTAGGGTGATAACTAACAGGAGTGAGCGCCAAAAGCGTGTCCTCTCTCTCCAGCGCCTTCGCCCACCGACTCGTGGGCAAGACGGTCGACTTCTTCCCACGCGCCCGCCACCCCGCGGGCACCCACCGGTGCACCGTGAGGACCCATGCCTTAGACCAAAAGCCAACCCTGTCAATGGCCTGCTCCCCCGACAAGCAGACCATCTTCTACGGCCTGGAAAAAGGCGTCGCATTCGGACAAGCTGACTGTGGAGAGCGCCCTCAAAGGGCTATAACTAACCTGCGCACAGATATCTTTGCAGTCTACTGCCTGCCCCCGGACGCGCCTTCCCACACGGGCTTCCTGGCGGGCGGGCGTGACGGCACCGTCCGCCTCTTCGACGTGCGCACGAACCCGCAGGCCCGTGCGCCCGTCATGCTCAAGGTCGGCAGCGTCCGGCACATCCAGGGCCTCGGTCAAACCAAAATCGTCATCCGCTGCGTGGACTCCTGCGCCATATACGACCTGCGTATGGCGGGACAGGACCGCAAGCCCTCCGGCGCGAGGGATTGCTGCGTGTCCAGGTTTCGCGTCCCGGACGGCGACGGGAGGAAGGGTGGCTTCGACGTCTACCATGAGATGGGGTTGATGGCTGTGGAGGGCGGCGGGATTGGCACTGACTGCGGTGGCAGCGCCAGCAACGAGAAGGCGGTTTATTTGTTCGACATTGACAGCACCGATCTGTTGGGGAAGGTCCCGCCCGGCCAGGTCAAGTTCTTGGAGCCGGAGCGGGGCCCCGGGTGGCCAGTTGTGGCGGTTGCTGGGGAGCGTGGGGTGGGAGTTTATGAGTGGTAGGCTGGCTGGCTTTTGTCACCTGTGCTTTACTAGGCTATATGTTATGGGTTTGTCGGTTTTTTGTCCGTCTGTTGATGGACGTGGGAACGGGTGTGGAAAATCATGCTCTCTCCATTAAGCTACATAGATCTGGTCACGATGGTTGATGGTTAAATGACGAGTATGTACGTCTATTCCTACCATAACATAAGCACCAGATGAAATAAAAAAGGGGGAATTGACATCTAATTCTAGCGTTCCTCGAAAGCATACTACTGCAGTAGCAGCCTGAGCCGCACCCGAGAACAGATTAGGCCGCACGAGTGATCCATCATGACCCCCACCTTCTAAAGATACTCATTCCTCCCGCACACATGTTACAAAGTAAACCGGTATTATTATACACACCCTCTCCCACCACCACCACCGCCACCACTACTCTGTAATAGTATACAATAATTATCATATCATACAACTTATTTGTTTCCCCTTTTCTCAAACTGGCTGATAACTTGATCACTGCAACGTGGTGTTATTTCCACTAAGACAACCACCAGACCAGCCCGGAACGGTGCAGTACAGTACAGTATAGCGCCCGCTCAACGGGGGATATCTGGCCTGGATAGGATAGACCATGCCTGAGGTATGATATGCCAACCTGGAGTTCCCTCAGCCCAGTGGCATGCTTCGTAGTTTGAAATAACCCTTATGACTGAAGAGTGTGCTCCATTGGACAATACTCTTTGGAGTTTCTGGACTTTACTCTCATCCGTTCCTCCTCCTCCTCTTCCGGAATATTGTTTCTTTTACCCCTCCCTTCCGCCTCACTTATTGAAACTGATTACCATTCGCGCACACCAACCGGACCAGAATGAAAATGGTATTCTTAAAGGGGTTGTTAGAGGGGGGCTAGCAATTGGTTTTTTTAAAATAAATAAATAATAATAATCAGGAGGGTTCTCTAGGACGAGGGGGGGGGGGGCATTTTTGGAAAGCCTAAGGCGGTGGTACAGTAGCTCCATGCCAGTGGTGTTGGTCTAAAAATCCATCCCTCTCATTCTTCCTTCTCCTCCTCTCGGCTTGGGAAAGTATTATACTTGATAGGACAACGGATTACTATAAGTATTAACTACTAAGCCACGACAGGGAGTGCTCCGTGATATCGTCGTCGGTGGGATGGTACACATCCCTTTTATTCTCCATTCCTACCTAGTATGCGGGCGCTTTAGCGTAATAGCAGAATCTGGCGCTGGTCGTGGTATACTCTGCAGGCCCAGGAGGAGCTTATAGGGGATTTGAGTTTCTTTTTCTCACCGCAGGTGTTTCGGGTTCGGGATTTTCTTGTTTGTGCTTTATTTTATCTCCTCTATCATAATCCTTGGGTGTTGTTGTTCTTGTGGTGGGTGGGCCTGGGTTTGGTAGTGGATGTACTAGTATTAGGGATCGAAGGTCGGAGGAGGAGGAGGGAGCGGGGTTAAGCATTGGATAATAAGTGATAGGGAACTGCTTTATCTCCCACTTCCCCCTCTGACTGGCGAGAACTAGTCGGTGGATTATATTAATCCCCCCCCCCGTATCTATCTCTCCTTGTGAACGGATATCGTCTGAGCTTTGATACAGACGCTCTCTAATAGACTTGTAGTTTGCTATGAGAGCTCTGTGAAAGGGCGACTATGCTGCTTATAAATATACGAGCCCAGGTTATGGCTGCTCTGTCTTTGCTATATACTGATCCCCGGATCGGTTCTTCGGTTCATTCCGGTATTTAAACTTGAGGTATAGTCTTGCTGGGTATATGCGTTCATGGACTACTCCAGGGGGTCCTGGGACTAGGCCAGCAAGCAAGCTTGCTAGATTTCACTTTCTACAGATGAGCGTTTCTTCACTCGCGGTGTGGCCTGTTTCTAAGCGTTGTGGGTCCATCTTGGGTGAATGCTAGGCTATCTAGGAGTTGTGTTGATTGGATATTAACGTGACCTACTAGGCACGGTGGCTAGGTGGATGGATGGTACAAGCTCTGTATCAGATTTCTGGTGTGGTATGTTGGATGGAGAACTTGTCGTATGTATCTAGCTCTTTTGATTAGCTTTGAGTTTTGCCCTGGTGCTGATATGTGGGTAGGGGCATGTATCTGCTGTGTGCGTGTGGGGTGGTGGGTTGCTAGTGATATCGGGGTTCTCGATGTATCATAGTGTGTCTTAATGAGAGATTGTGTTCTATATGATGGAGGTGAGTTAAAGAGTTAGGTATCGGGGGCCATCGCTAGTGTGAGCATTGTGTGACGCTTCTTCCATCTTACTACGGGTTTGAGAAGTGTGGTCTGATCGTCCGCTGGGGTGCCCAGTTAGTTTAATATCCTGCGGATCTTATTTCAACATTGTGTATTTATCTTGGCCCTACCGTCCGGCTTCTGCCCGTCTTATAACTTTCACTAGGTACAATCTATACCTCTCTTTGCTGAAAATAGTGTGTTTACAAGTCAAGAAATTAGTAGAGCCTAGCTTACTAGAGTGTAAATGGGTAAAGCCTCTGTATCTTTTATGGCCGCAGCTACTTTTCCAAGGCAAAAGAGACAGAATAAGTTTCTTTCATTCCTCTCTGCTACCCCGCCAATCGCCAACCCGAAGGCCTGGGGTCGGATTCTACCACCTCATATCATAGCAGTATTGCTAAGCCCCATAGCCCTATTGATGGAGGCTCGGTTCTCCAATCTCCCAGTCCCCATAGGGTAGGATCTTTTAATTCTCCTACCCCACATGACGGATGGTTCAATAATAGCTCATTGTAAGAGTGAGTTGAACTCCTGCGCTCCCGCTAATTGCAGCAGGGGGTTAATTGGTTCTTGACATGTTAACCACTGCGCTAGCTAGGTATTTCATGGAATACCAGCTTTGGAACAAATACTTATCCCACCGGAAGCCTGATTTTGAGGTTTTCGTGCTGGGGGTGGTGAATCTCTTCCTAAGTTGGTGGGAGATTTCAAAGGAGGCCTTTTTTGTTCCCTGGATGTCTGAAGTGCGGGATTCTCTGTGATTTTAGACAGGAGTCGTGATTTGTGGGCTCGTCGTTGCCATGCAGTGTGATATGGAACTACACAGCCCAAGCGATGGCAGTAGTAGATGTAGTGCACTAGAAGGATTGCCGGATCATCAATTACTAAGTGATAACAGCAGTAGCAATCTCGAACTCTTGGCAAAAACTCGTATCTATTCTTGATGATGATTTGTCTTTTCATATTTCCGGGGTTTGCTAGATGCCAGCAGGTAGGCCTCTGGGGCGAAGCCCGGGGAAAGCTGGTACATGGACTGTCACTCGGTTAACTATTCGCACAAGGGAGGCTATCCACTATCGCAGTGTTGCTATGACACTACCCTTTCTTGCACGAGCACAATAGCCCAAGGTATATTATCAAACACTCTGTCCTACAGGAGCTAGCTCCGGAAGGTTAGCATATCCTTATTGAACCCTACCTACAGTACATGCCAGTTAGTCTACCTCCCCTGGGACTTTGGTTCCCCCCGCGGATTCATATGTCTCACTGGGTTATTCAAACCTTCCTCTCTTTCCCGGGAGCTGGACTGTATAGTAGCGGCTCCCTCGAGGGCAAGAGAAATCCATCTATGTACTTAACCTGGCAGCTGGCTATGTGGGTGACGTGCCGTTGGTATTTCACTCACCCAACCTCCTCACTACGCCAAGGGATATTTTGGCTAAGCTCGGGTGAGCCAGCAGAAATCCTAAGGTAGCGGGTAGTATCTTGGAGGACTCTTGGGGTTTGTATCAGATCCGAGCTGGAGCTTGTGTTGAAGCTCAGAGTTCCCCGGACTAAAGGATTCAGGTGCTTGTAAGGTTAACCGAACAACCTATATTGTCCCTGGAGCTGTTCACCTGCACTTCTGTCGCATCTCTAACCCAATAAATGCCTCTAAAATACCTACAAATAATATACTCATCCCCACAGACTACCCCAAAGCCAAAGCTCACGAGTATCCTAGCAACCTGTGGCCAGGGCCACATGACCTCCGAATTCCCGGCTAGATTCGCTCGCAGCTAGCGCAGCCAGCACGATCCCGGGAAACCTTAAAAGTCTGAATATCACACCTAGTTAGGCAGCACTTGTCCCCCGATAGGCAAACTCGCCAAGGCTTTCTGCCAGGCAGACAAAGTACCAGTAATCGCTACAAACACATGCGATCACGAGACGTGGGTTGCGCAGATTTTAAATGCTGTCGATGCTGAGGCTAAGACAGGGATCGCTATACGAGCTTTTGAATGGGGGGGTGGGGGACGGAGTTGTTTGTAGGTTGCAGAAGACGCATATCGCTTGCAAGGGGGAGCTGTTCCCATTCTTAGGTTTGTGCTTGGAGGCGGGGCGCTAGTATCGGCAGCAGGTCTGTACTCGACCGCACAGCCACCAGGGTATCTACCTCAACACTTTTACAATGCTCTCAGGCTAGAAGTGTTCCAAAGCCGCGCGCACCCCGTTTGATAGGCCAACCTGCTCCAACATTAGACAGGAGTTAGTAAAAGGAACAGCAAGTCTCCTCCTAATGAACTCGCATAGGAGCTCCATCATCCTCTTCAGCTATCCCTGCTAGATCGCCTTCTGCTACCTGGCGAAGCTCGTAAACGGGGTCACGGGGTCCAAGTTCAAAACCATGGGCTAAGGGCCGCACGTCAAGGACCTTGTGGGCAATGGGCAAGAGGGGGAGGTCTGTGGGCGGTGGAGGAGCTTCTTAGTTGTAGTTAGTGGTGGAGAGGCGGTGGCGACGGGTGGGCTTTTCGAGAAACTACTAGAGAGAAAAAAAGGCGTGTATTTTCGAGTATTTGAAAGGAATCTTGATTGATACGAAGGAGACTAGGGGTGTATTTGAGCTGTGCGGATATTATCAAGAATACAGTGAAGTCACAAGCTCTCACTCGGGTGGTGGTTCTGTCCGGCCAGGTGAGAGTGCAGACATGCATTATTGCTGCCTAGCTTTGCGAAAGGATGGCTATTTGGGATTATATGCGAGAAATGGGAGCTCCCTTAGCTGGTGATCTGAGCGCACTGTGGGATTTCAGAACGAGACATATCGCTAGCTAGCTATTCGGATATATTCGGTCCACATTCCGGCTGCCTTCCCCATATTTGAATCCATTAGCATACTTGTATACACTGTACGACCTGGCCCTAAGTGCACCCTCCTTATGTTCGACCATCCCAGGACATCCCCCCTCTCAGCACAAGAAGAACACTTGTGCTCCTGTGAACGGAGCCCGGTGTAAGATTCGTAAAGATATGATATATCACATAAAACCCCCCCTCTCTTCCCCACTTTAGTCATATTGTAAATGTGCTGTACCGAACTCTGGAGAATTTCAGCACGGGCGGGAATAAAAACTCCGGTGGTGGGAGCAAGAACCTTGGAGAAGAAGTAGACGTGGGCCGTGCCGGAGGGTATGGGTGGATAGATGGATGGATAAGATATGGCTTACCAGCGGCCGGAGATCCGAACTTATGGTTCTCATCTGATAGAGCTGGTGCCGCGGGCTCGTTAATTCTTGGGCTTGATCCATATGGGGCGCAGCTGGGTATGTGGGCGCGCACATATGTACTTGTATGTATACCGTGTAGCACCTGATAGAAGTTGTAAGGTTCCGGATAGAGTAGCTGTGGCTGAAGTGAAGTGCACGCACGCACGCACGCACGCATTTAGGTATATATATATATAATATTATCCCCACCAACGAATTCGTCCCTTAGAGATTGTGTTGTCTTCGTTTTGGAGATGTGGGAACAATCTCCAGGTGTGTTCCTGTGCAACTATCTAGCTAGCGCACCCTTTCCTCCATCCAACCATGTAGGGTATCCGAAATATCAAAATAGGTTAACTTACAAGGCTGTTTCCAAAGTGCCCATCCGTCCGAAAGCCTTGTTGGGCTCTGTCGTAATGATGTATCCACATCCAAGAATTGTATGATATTATGAGGGTCTCTTTTTTTATTTTTTATTTTTTTATCAGCCCTGTGGAACGGGGGGAAGGCGTGGTACGGGGTCTTAGGGCATGTGTGCGACGGTACGTACCTCGTGCACGTGTGTAGGGTGGGTAGCACGGGGTCTGTGTTCTTCCGGTAGGGCTATGGCATGCGAGGGTGATATGGGTAGGAGTGTCTTTGCGTTAGGAGTGTAGAATTGAATGGTATAATATTTGTGTTGTGGTGAGTGAGTAGGCATCGGAAATATGTACTCGAGTGCTTACTGGTACACTGTGTGGTGAGAAGAGATAAGCGAGCCTAGTTCGTGGAAGTTTGTTGAGGGTAGGAAGTGCCAAGTTAGTGCTCCACTACAGCACAATATCGGTCACCGAAAGGGAAAAGAAGAGTGGGTGAGCGTTGTGGTTGTCTACCATCGTGAGACTACACAGGAGGTATCGCAACCAAGGGCGGGATTCTAAATCGGACTTGAGCGTTTACCCCTCTGTTAGGGCTGATGGGTGGACAGACAGACAGACAGGTTTATTAGATATGATCTGTCTTTACACTACGTACAGTACATAGCGGGCGGGCAGTTACAATTTATCGGCTCGACTTTGACGTGCTTGTGTATTGTATGGCAGGCACGGTCGCTCGGCAGAAGTATAGTCTTCGCGGAAAAGGTGTTTCTCCTTTGAAGGAGATTATGGTGGCCTAAAGAGTAACTTATTGCGCAATTGGCTGTCTGTGTGGGCGAGGACCCCGTTCCATGGGCGAGGGGGAAATTCCGTCCCACGAGAACGGATCTCTGGTCACACAGCTCCGCGAACGGGGAATCGATTACGGTACTGTGGTCTCTGCGCGACCTTTTTTGGGAAGGGGGGTTGATGTCTACTAGTCTTTGGCTGGACGAATGGGTGAACTACGGTACCGCTTTATGAATAGGAGGATACAATTATTGACCTGGCGTCTTCGGGGTTTTTTTGGGCATCCTGCTCGAGGTTGGTTTGTAGTGTCTTTCCATTGTATGTACTCGAGTATAAAAACGAGGCTGAGGACTTTGCGCTGGTATCTACGGTAGGCCCGCAGCCCCGATGTATGTCTCATGTCCCTTGTGGGGAAAACTTCGCTGGAGAGAATGGATTGCATGATGCGGTGAGTGCTGGTCAGCCTTGAGGGGAAAGATGATATGTTCCCTTCGGATACATATAGCGTACTGTACTATACGCCCGGGGGGTATCCTCCGAGGTAATTATGATAGGACAGGGTGGAGGCTTTCCTATCCCAGGATGTTCCTGTAAGTTAATGTAGGTAGGTAGGTGGGCATGTAGCCTTTCTGGACTGCAGTTGATCACCATATCGGTATCAGGCATTTTATCTGTCAAGCTTGGCGTTGAAAGTACCTCCGGTGTCTGTAGTGACATTCCGGGGAACTGTAACATTTGCACTTTAGTAGTGAATGATTGATGGAAAGCCATCCACCGCAGTCCGAGGAAACAGTACTCACGATAAAGTACCGCAAAGAATTTCCATAAAATCTGGATTACTGTGTTGGTAACAAATTGACAGGATAGAGAAAGAATGTCGTTGATGAGGTATCATGCTCACGTCTGAACACCTGCCGCCTCCCACCCAGATACGGGACGGCCCTGAGGCTCAAAATTCAGGGCAAACCCTATTTAGCTCCGGGAGGGAGGCAAGGGAGGGTTATGACACAAGCCCTTTCCTTCCTTCCTGCCGAAGACCGTTTTTGGTCCCTAACTGCACCGTCCGGGAAAACACGTGTGTGGATTGACGCAAATGCCACATTCCCTTTCGCCCTCTTTCGCTCATCCATTCATCCATTCATTGGAGGCACCCTAGTTCTCGACTTGGAGGACTTTTTTTGCATACTCGGGCACATTGCGCTCGAGAAACACTTTTCAAATACCGGTAGTACTTGTGCTCGAGTATCATACATTCATTCTTTCCACCTAGGGCCGCCAAGAACCCTTCCTTCTTCTATGATACGATCCCTCTCTTCAAAAGTTCGCAGGGTCCTGGTTATGTCATCAATTTTTTATTTTTTTCTCCTTTTCCCCCCTCATCCACACACACACACACCCACCATTTCCTTTTTCTGCCTGCTTGCTTGCTTGCTGTCAACTTCATAGCACGTATTTTGACATATAGTTAAGGGGTGGGGGGAAAAGAGAGGGCTTCCCAACCAGAAGTCCAATAGTCTGTGTTTTTTATGCAATACCCGCGCTCCGCCGGTATCACAGATGCGAAGTATCAGCGATCATGTTTCGGATCGCAGGAGAGAAAAGACCCCGCTTCTGTGAGATGTTTTGTGTGATATGGCCGGACGTCTCATTGGCAGCTTTTGCGCGATGTGGGTAGAAGATGGAGGAGGAGGATGGATGGCTGGATGGGTTGATGGATGGATGATGGGTACAAGAGCACCATGCTTGTACTTGCGCTGGTATCTGGTCACTGTTTGTCCCATGTGCGCGTTACTTGCACTGTACTGTACTTTTATTTGGTGCATGGCTGCTGTGCAAGTTCTGTATGCATCGTCGGCCATGTCTTTTTTGTACTACCGTATTGTACTCTTATGCCCGACAACCATCTTCAGGCGGGCTCAGAGTTCCCGTACTGCGTGGTTACGGGTGGCCGGCCTTACCGGGAATCCGCTACCATTGTCACTACTAGTTGTTAGTAGGAGCCTATCTGTCTATCCTTCGAAGAAGCTGCAAGCCGTTTTCTCCGGCTTTGGCCCGGGACTGAAACTTTTTTTCCCAGGGATCCGCGCACATCCTTCATATTGATGATGATCCTCACGGGAGATCTTGTTGTGCACACCACCCACCTCTGATACTCAACGTGCTCGAGTAAGTTACCTGCCCACCCTTGGCCCGAGCATCTTTTTTTTTTTGCATTACCGTAATCTCTTGCTATCACGCCTTTAGAGTGTAGGCCTTACTACCAGTATTTCCATCTATGCCAACAAATATAAGAATTGGATCGCGGCATAGTACGTTATTCTAGCATAGTTCACGTTTGCTGCCGTATCGTATAGTACCGGCACCCAAGGCACAGAGAACCCCGAGACCCGGCGCGTACATCTGACTTTAATCTGAATCGCGATTCGCGATCGCGCGTGGCTCGTGCACCTATCATCATCCCAAATCTAGGAATATTATCTTGGGAGGAGGGAAGGGGGGAAAATGGGTTCGAGTTTGAGTTTGAGGTCAAGCGTGCACACTACTGGGCGGGGGCCACGGACACAGTACTTTAAAAGCCTATGACAGGGCCGAAAAGAGGGTTGAAGTCAGTGCGGTGCAGGACTCTAAATGACAGTGTATATTACTGGTACAGTATGTACCTCTTAACATTTGGGCCGTAGTCTACCGTAGATATGGCAAAACAGGAACGAAATTTTGTCGAGGAGAGATGGCGGTACTGTTGGGGTGTGTCCCCCGATTCGAAGGAATCGGAAATCGGTAGATTATGGTAGGCCAGCAATGACTTTGTGGTGAACTGTTGCTCGTGTCCGGCTCGTGTCCGCTTCTCTGGCTGATGGGAATGGTTGGTGGTAGGGAGATGTTAATGCTTGGATGGTGGTGAGAGGGGAATATATTGGTGGGCGTAATAAATCAAGAGAAGCTCGAGGGAAAAAATTATCACACGTACGTTTCGGTAAAACTCGCAAACGTGAGGGTTCCTTACAGGAAATATGTGTGCCAGCGCTACTACTATAGCTAGTGTTTGATTGAGTCTTCTATAAAGTTGCGATATCTAGTCGGGCCTGAAGCGGCAGAAACACAGGTTAAGCTCCTGTCAGAAGAATTGTTCACTACCCGACCGTTGGATGAACCATAGTTTTACTTCCACCTGTAGCTCGTAATTCCTAACCCGTAAATTTACTCTTACCCCCCTCCTTTCCTCCTCCTTGCTCTCTCTCACTCCCTCTTTCCACCTCGGAAGCTCATAGCCAAAGAGGGCACCGCTCGTTTGTACTCTACATTTCGATCTATCCCTACCCGTGCTTTCGTTGCCCCCCTCCCCCCCCCCCACTGGCTGCCACTCTACCGCACCGCTTTTACTCCTACTCCTAACGTACTTACTCCATCACTGCGTACGTATGTGCGTGTGTGTGCAGAGGTAGTAAGGAGCCTGCAACTGCACCTGCTTGCGAAGTGAGCTACCACCATTGCTCTCTCCGCTACGCCAACCACTTCCAATCCGACACCTCATCCCTCCTCCTCTTACCCCACCGAACTTCCTCTACTCTCTCCTTCTTCTTACTTCACTCTGCCCATTCAAATTCCTTTCAGAATCTTCTCCCCTGCCTTTTCCTCTGTTATTCTGCATTCAGCCATTTAGCATTGCCAGGCGTTGCAGCGTTTCGTTTCGGCTTCTATTAAGAGCCTCTGTACTTTGTTGCTTTCCCGTCTTCTCACTCGGTTGGCCGCAAGTTGTACCTTGGAACCAGCTTCCGTAGATAGGTGAAAAAGGTGGGTTTTACACGATTACCGCTGCTCCTAGATCCTCCCGTCATTCCTAATTATCTCCCCTTCTTGAGGAGTCCCCCCCATTTGTCTGCACCCTGCCCGTCACGCTTGCATTAGTCATGGCGGGGTTCCCTGTTTTCACTGCCCCCTGGGGAATATGCTGACGATTCTATAGTTCAACTAGGCATGCTCAATGGCCTTTCCTGCTACTGTGGGTGATCGAAATCCCAAAGGACTTTAATACAGGAATTCTCAAGCTCACGTTGCGAATCAGTTCCCCGCCTATGCCCCGCTTCGTTCCCCCGCTGAGGCATCCACAATTTCGGCTGCTCCCGACAGCAGAGCAACACTCCAACGCCGGTTCACAACCGACTCATTGAAACAACCCCAGATGAACATGCCTTCTAGATGGGACCCCTCCAGCTTTAACCGTATGACTGCTGAACCATTGGATTTGGCTCCTAGCGTACGTATATCCCCTGTGATTTCTGTTTATTCATTTGAATGCGGCTCCAGTTCGTACCCTGTTCGTTACTAACCTTCCTTTTATCCCTTTCAACTGCAGGCTCGCCAGAAAGTTGAAATGGTTCGTCTTGCTATTGTGCTACAAGTTCATCCTGCTAATCAATTGTTCACGACCAGTTGCAACAGAAACAGCGTGAGATGGAATTGAAGCAACTTGAGGTGATGAAATTGCGCGAGCAACAGAAGAACTACGAAGAACACATGAGACGCCTTGCCTTTCAACAGCAGGAAGACGAGAGGGAAATTCGCCGTATTGCCCAAGACCTTGATCGTATGACCCTCAGGGGTAATGCTAGACTTAATTCCACTATGGGTCGTAGTGAGCCTACAACCCCGCCAGACCACGATACCTTTGCTCGTTCTAGGGCCGGGCATCCTGGAGCCAATGCCCTAGCTACCCCTCCTGGAACTGTCCGTCATGACCAACAACAACAGCAGCTTATGACCCCACCCGCCGACGATATAGCCCCTTTTATATCCCATAAGGCATCCAAATCCATGCCCGGGTCCAGACGCAACTCGGATGAGAATGAGAATAAGGGCACGCCGGAGCAGGGCCTTGTTGGACAACGGTCCAATATCAGGTAACGCCCCGTGTCCTTTTTATAAGGCTGTGTACTGATCCACGAAGAAACTCGTTGCCTAACGGTTCGATTCCGAGGGGTGCTAGCAATGCCAACGCAAGTTTGGGCATGGAAACAACACAGGTTAGTCGCATCTTCCTCCCCGAGGATGGACTCAGTGGAAGTGGCTCCGCCAAGAATGCACAATCTACAACTTCTCCGGACATTAAGGCTTTCTTCAATATGACCGATCCCGATGACAAATTTCCAATCCTGGTACGTCACGGAAGCAACCCGGGAATGGTAAGTTTGATGCTCCATATATATATTTTCTAGGGTTCTACCCCTGACTAATCTACAAAAGTTGTCCGCATCATCTGCCCCCCTTGATCTCGCCGTCCCACCCTCCAAAGGTCAGGTGACCCCGGCCAATAATGGTTGGGCCTTTTCCCGTCACCACCATCAGCATAGCCTGCCATCCAACAGCTATGGTGCCCCGTTTACTCCGACTAGTAATGCTTCTCCAAAGGTTGCAGTTCCTCAGACAGATTCTGCAACCCTCGGGCGTCGATTTGAGAGATCATCAACCGACTTGTCCTTTAGTACTTTTTCTGACAATATCGATACAAAGGTTTCACAAACCGAAGCTTCTCATACGAACCAAAACTTCATGCCAAAACTTCAGGCATCATATTCAACCTCTGATTTACCAACTATGCGGAGTGCTAACCCTGTTAATGTTCAGGGCTATGGTAGGATTGCGATGGAAAGGCCCAGGCACAGTCGTGAACCGTCCTCCAGTGGTGATATGTCTCTCTCGGTACATAACCAAAACCTTGGGTATTCCTCGCCTGAGCTAATATATCAGCAGGGAGGTGGACCCCTTGCTTTTGGTCCACCCCTCAATGTCAACGTTGGCTCGATGCCTGTGATGACACCCGGGATGCAGTCCCCTCTTCCGTCTCCCGGTATTTACGGGGGCCCCTCTGCCGGACTTTACGGAGGCTATGGGAATATCAATATCGGGAATCTTGCGAATCCCGGTTATCACATGACGCCTCTCGGCCCCTTTGGAGCTCATCCCGGTTATCAGCAAGCACCCAAGGTTGGCGAAGGACCGCATCAGGGAGGCAGTGCACAAAATCGTAGTGTGCAAAAGAGAGGACATGACGGAGAGGGTATGATCTATGACTACTATGGCGCAAGACCATATCTAATGGAACGCACAGCAAATCGCTTTGCCAATACCCCTCTTGAGAGCCTGATTGGAAATATCTATGAGCTCTGCAAAGACCAACATGGCTGCCGTTATCTCCAGAAGAAACTTGAAGACCGCAATCCTCAATACGTGCAGATGATCTTTCTTGAAACCCACGCCCACGTGGTTGAGTTGATGACTGGTAACCCACGCCCTCACTTTAGCCCTACGCCGACTGTCTGCTAACACGAGGTAGATCCCTTTGGAAATTACCTCTGCCAAAAACTTCTCGAGTACGCCAATGATGAACAGAGGACTGTCCTTGTTAATACCGCTTCCCCGCAGCTCGTCAAAATTGCCTTGAACCAACACGGGACAAGAGCGCTGCAGAAAATGATTGAATACATTACCACACCAGAGCAGGTTAGCTTGCCCCCTTCTTACCAGAGGTCATGATTGCTGACAGGGAAATTAGATTCGCACTGTCATTCACGCTCTTCAAAGCAAGGTGGTAGAACTTATTCAGGATCTCAATGGTAATCACGTTATTCAAAAATGTTTGAATCGCTGGAAGAAGGAAGAAAACAAGGTATGTTGGCTACTTAGCTCCTCGTAGATACGATAGTAACTCTTGGATGAAGCTTCAATTCATATTTGATGCCGTCGGTGAGGATTGTGTCGCTGTGGGAACACATCGCCACGGCTGCTGTGTCCTTCAACGCTGCATTGATCATGCTGCCGGAGCTCAAAAGGTCAAGCTAATCCAAAAAATCACTGCTCATGCTATTGAACTTGTGGTTGATCCTTTCGGGAATTACGTTGTTCAGTATATCTGTAAGTGTGTAGATTCATGTTCGGACTACTCCGGCCACTAACCGTGCTATCAGTGGATCTGGCCGACCCTATGTTGTCCGAACCTTTGATTCTCAAATTTAGGGGCCGTGTCTGCGAACTCTCGAAACAGAAATTCAGCTCTAATGTTATCGAGAAGGTTCGCTTTTCTGTGGTTAAGAATGATAAGGAAAACGCTAACTGTTTCTATAGTGTATCCGTGTTGCTGAGTCATCGACGAAAAAGATATTAATTGAAGAAATGCTTCCTAATCAGGCCGAGTTGGAAGCACTGCTTCGGGACTCTTATGCCAACTATGTGATTCAGACGGCTGTAATGATCCCACTGAGTGTTGTTCTATACCTAGCTAATCATAGGCAAACTAGATGGATTACGCTTCCCCTGAGACCAAGCAACAATTGGTTGACAGTATCAGGCCAATCCTTCCCGCAATCCGTATGACACCTTATGGACGCAGGATTCAATCCAAGATCCAGGTTTCTAGTGGCGGCAGCACATCGGCCGGTCTGTCCTTTCCGAGTGGGGGTTCTCCTGGGGCTCCGGCACCTTCCCGTTCACACTCCTATAGCCAGCCATCTGTCCGTCCGAACCTTGTACAACAGCAACAACAGCAACCATACCCTTCCCCCTTTCGTCCTGACATGGCGAGCTCATACTTCGCCTAATATTTTCTTTACATGTTGATATAAGGACCATTCTTGTCCTCGTTACACCTATTTGTTTCTCTAGCTTTCTTCTTCCCTTCTTTCTTTCAGCCTTTCCCCTTTTAGATCCCCATGGGAATGAAAGGGCGGATACGATACAATAAGATACGATACGACACTTATACGATATGGATCAAATGGTAACATGGGTGTTACCAGTTCACTAGGGATTGTCGTTCTTTCATAAGGGGTGTACGGACAAAGGTTCTCTGGGTACGAAGGTTACGGATGAAATGATGGAAAAAATGAACAGCATAATGCGGATGTGCTATGGCTGTATAGTAGAGGCATTTGCAATATTGCTGATGGTTTGTAAACTATGTTACAGGTGTTGCTTGCATAGATTAGCACTGGTTTTATTGTGTTTTTTCCCTTTCATTTTTACCCTGCATATTTCTCTTTTTCTGGCATTTTATCTTTGTGTTGCTAGTTTCCATGTCTTTCATTTTCATACTCTTTTCTCTTGTTTTGTCAAATATGCAAAACAGTGCGTGATGTAAGTTAGTTCTGATTGCTCGGTAGGATGGAAGGCAAGGGACCGGTTGGGGGGATATCGTATCCTTACATTCATGAGGGTATCAAGGTTTGTTCTTGTATTTAGCCTTACTGAACCATTGATCAGTGGTTCCTGTGATCAAACTTATTATTGGAATCAATGATAGGATTCTTACATGTCAATTTTACCCCATTCGCTGTCGAGCGCGTGTTCCCTGCAAACCTATTGAAATTGGTGTGAGCCATCTCGAAATGTGCTATGGAATCATTTGCTCACGGGTCTTTGTTTTCAGCATAGGCTGTGGTTTCTGCGAAAAATGGTGTACGGGCTGTGTGCGGGGCACAGTAGAGATATGCGTCACGAGATATCACCGATTGCGCGACTTGTCGAGTCTGAGTTGTAAGAGGATCAATGCCAGATTATCGAGAGTCTTGACTGCATGATAAATGCACGAAAGTCACCATATTATGAAGCATGCGACCGCGCGGCAATTAACTTTATAAAACCTAAACCATATATTGTAAGAACCAGAATAATTGAATCTCGCTAGAGCGTTGGAGTGGCATCTACCAGTGAAGCTCTGTTGTGTGATATTTCCCTTCTCATCCGTACCAACTTAAGGCTAAAAGAGAACCTCCGCGCTATATCCCCTCTCTTTGATCTATGTAAAAGGAAAATCCTGGGTGCCCTAGCGTCCTCATTTATTCCAGCTTTTACAGCATTGTCGTGCGTGGCCATAGGCTAGTAGCCCTTTTGAGGGATGATAGTGTTCTGGCACGCCCCTATGGAGGGATGTGTTTTATTACGGCTCAGTAACTCACTGAAGCCTACTGTGAGAAGGGAGCAGCCATTTTCTTTTATGATAATAATTATGATAGTATCGTAATCCGTGCCAGTGCTGAGGAAGGGAAAGAGCGGAAGGGTCCGGAAACGGTATACTCTACGGTATGCGCAGGGCCCGTTTCTTATGATGCTCGATTTCGCTATTTACTCTAGCTATGGTTGGGGTATAAAATTTAATAATAATATAAGCAGTTCTAAGGGTTAGGGGTTTATCCCCTTCTTCCTAAGGCTTGGCACGCATAAAAGGTTCTCGATCTCTCTCCTTTCTAGTGACGACATAGCCTTTCCCTCCTGTACTAGTACAACCAGAGCCTCATCCATCCACCACCGCCACCACCGTCGACAAACGAGACGAAAAATATATCAATGCCGATATCAATCCTCCCTCCGCAACCGGCCCAATACCTCCTCCCTCCGGACTCTGCCTCGGACTACGGCGATGAAAAGGTAACGCTGGACGAGGACGGCGACTTCGTTCGCATGGCCTCGTCGCAGAAAAGATCCAAAGCAATTTCCATCGTTACGCCCGGAGAAATCGTAACCTCGGATCCCCAATGGATGCGCGGTCACGGAACCTACCTCCTGCGGAACGAAGACTCCGCCACGGCCGGCGGTGGCTCTGACGTGGAAATGGAAGACGGCGCAGACACAATTGCAGTCGGTGGTGGTAGTGGCGGCGGTGGTAGTAGCATTGTAGCAACAGTCGCGGGCACCGTTCAAAAAGTCAACAAACTCCTCAGCGTGAAGCCCCTGCGCGCCCGCTACGCGCCCGAGATCGGGGACCTAGTCGTCGGGCGGATCACGGAGGTGCAGTCGAGGCGATGGAGGGTGGATGTCAATTCCACGCTGGCGGCACATCTGCTCTTGTCCTCTATCAATCTACCTGGTGGCATTCTGCGGAAGAGGACCTCTACGGACGAACTGCAAATCAGGAGTTTCTTCTCTGAGGGCGACCTCTTGGTCGCTGAGGTGCAAAGTTTGTTCCAGGACGGCGCGGCGTCGCTGCACACCCGCTCGCTCAAGTACGGGAAATTGCGCAATGGTTACTTTTTGAAAGTCAAGGCGGGTGGGATCGTCAGGGGCAAGTCGCACATCGTCACTCTCGAGGCTGCGAACGGGGCTGGGGAGGTAGACGTGATATTGGGCGTCAACGGCTACGTGTGGGTTTCCAAAAAGGTCACGCTGCAAGCTCCCCCCGGCGGGGAGAGCATCACTCGATTGGAAGAGGAGGCTAGCGAAGCTATCTACTCCAATGTGAACGAGGATATCGCCCCCATTACCCGCAGGGAGATTGCCAGGATCGGGAATTGTGTCAGGGCGATGGTTAGGTGGAACGTCAGGGTTGACGAGGAAGTTCTGAATGCAGTGTACTTGTCTGCACTAGAGTTTGATGAAATGGGATTCGAGGGGGAGGGCAGTGGCGGCGGTGGGGCAGAGTGCCTGGAGGGAGAGGTGGGGAGGAGGGTTGTAGAGGCTGGTATGGAAAGGGTTAGGGAGGCCAATCTGCGGGCTGGGGGAATGATTGAGTGAGGGATTATAATGATATGCATTCGAAGTATGATAAAGTCCTTGCTTTCTTTTTCTCCCTGTCACACTCCGGTAGTGTGGAGTGTGACCCAGAGACGCATCCGTAGCCCTATGTGAGTTGAAAACCCAACCATACACCCACCACTGGTTTAAATCTCGCGAGTGATCTTACATGATGCTCCCACACTGCTCTTAAACTTAGATCAGCCAATAGACACTCAGCTACCCTGTAGTGGGGTCTTGGCACATGGCGGGGCGTATTACGGTAACGAGGAGTACCAGTGTACAGGTACTTGTATCCTGCAGTTACAACAATCACTATCATAACCACCGCACTATTGCAGTGCAGCAAAGTGCTCCCTGCGCCTAATAAATTTATATAGCCATCACATATAAGTACCACGCTCCCGCATCATACCGCCATCGGACAGCCTTGCGCACCCAACAAGGCTGTCTGCCTGTCTGGCAACCTTAAACCCACCATCCCATGTGACGCGCTATCGTAAACGGCTTTGTAAGCCAAAGCTAAACCTCACTCGGTGGGTGGGACTATTGGTAATAGCTTCCAACCCGAAACAACAAACACTCAACTTGTCCACACCTTTCCAACATATAAGAAAACGGACTCTGTCATCCGAGAGGAGCAATGGAAGAAGAAGCACCACCCTCCTACCCCGCCACAATAGCCAAAGACCCGTTACCCCTCATAGCGCCATACATCGAAAAGCGAGACCTGTACAATGTAAGTCTAGTATGCAGGTCCTGGCACAGGGAGTTTTCAGAGTATCTCTGGCAGCGGCCAGAGGTATTCTGGAACCTGGGTGATCGTAGCGCACTAAGTACCCCTCCCCCCTCCCTCTTGGTCTCCCCCCTCCATATACGAAGCTAACTCTATCAAAGCACATTTCACCCTCTACCTCACCACTCTTCTCCAAACCCCCTCACCTCGCGCCACAACGCACCTGAGCCTACGCACCGTGACACCAACCCTATACACCACCTTCCCAAAACACTGGCTGCAAACGCTCCTCCAGCGGTTGCCACACTTGCGCTCGCTAGACCTGAGCTCGTGGCCGCTCCTCGATCACGCCGCTTGCTGCGCCGTCTCGCACCCGTCGAATCTACAGAGCCTGATCGTCAAGGGGTGTGCGAATGTGACGGTTGGCGGACTGGTCAACTTGCTAAGACATCTACCAAGCCTGGAGGAGGTTGATTTCAGCGGTACGAAAGTTGCAGCTGCTACGGTTGTTGTCATGGCTATGGCGGGGTTGCCGCTTGTTAGAGTTTTTGTTAGGAACGTTGGGATCACGGATGCGGCTTTGGAGATCCTTGCGAAGGGGCTGGGGTTGAGGGTTAGGGAACTGGATGTTGGCTGTGATGGTGCGAGTGCTGGGAGAGTCGGTGACAAAGGGGTTGAGGCATTGTTGGGGTATTGTTTTGCGCCGCCGGTGTATGATACTACCGTTACTGATAATGCTGCCTCTATTGCTGCTGCTGCGGTAACGGGGTTGACGAAGGTGGGCATATCCGGGAATAAAATCTCTTCGCGGTCGGTACAGATGCTGCTTAGGACTACGCGATTAGCCTCACTAGATATTGGTCCGTTAGAATCTATTGACGGAATCATGGCCACAGTTAAGATATACGCCGTGTCGAATCTGGATTACTTGAGGATCGACTGGAGGGTTGTTCTTGACCCCGCGTTTGTGAGCGTTGGAAGACTGGTGCTTGTAAACGTCCCAGCGTTCGCTAGCCCCCGTGCGGCGCGGGCGATCGCTGGGGTGGTCGGGGTGGAGAGGCTAAAAATGCTGGAGCTGGAAATGGAGGTCGGCGATGGATCCGGAGATTTCTCGTTCTTCGAGGAGGAGGCTGGAGGAAGGGAGAAGGAAGAGAAGGGGGATGTGGATGTACTTTCCTTAGTCGCGAAACGCAAGAGGGAGATTGGATGGCGCGGGAGGGTGAGGGTTATCAAGGATTTGGCCGGCGGGGAAAGTACCGAGCGTGGGGTCTCCGGGGAGATGTGGGGGGTTGTTAGGGAGGGGGTTTAACTCGGGGGAGGGAGTGTGTAATGGTACACCTCCAGAACCCCGCCTTTGATCGGTAATAATAATATTATGGAAATTCGTATCATATCTCCTGGTTTTTGCGATGGCACTCATGACGTGCCGTCTTTCGGAAAACCTCGGAGTAGGAAATCAACTAGAATAGCTATGTCAGAAGTGATACACGACGATAACACCAAACTTACACCCAGATCACACAAACAAACACGGATCGCGCGCCCATCCACTCTAGATATTTGGGACAATACCAGCCGCTACCCACGCTGACAGGCGAGATCGTAAATCCCCCTCTCTCTAGGAAGTTAAGTCTAGGTACCTACCCTGGGAACAGGATTCTAAGGTTGTCTTCCGAGTGAGCCGCCATGATTATGTTCCTAATGAAACTATGCATGATCAGCAGATGGTGGGCGATGAGTGGGATATAATAGACAGGCTCCACAGAAGTAATCAGAACAGGGGCTGTATTAAGCCAATAGCGTGCCTAGCTTGTGCGACGAACTGCAAAAGGTCCATAATATAAACATCGTCCGGCCCCAACCAATAGAACCCCCGATCAGTAATCAACATCTACCGCACCGCCCGGCTGCAGGTTAATACAGCAGGGAAGGTATGACAACCAAAAGCCGTGGCTGCAGCAATAGACGTCAATGTCACTCCGTGTGCCAATCTTTAATTTGCGCCCCAAGTATATAAAACCACAATTCCTCACAGCTCTATCCCGTCCAGTGATAATCCTTCCTTCCTCCATATCCACCTCCCCATTCACTGAATCGTCACTCGAACGCCATAAATAATCTCATTAAAACATAAACACATACTCCGTGCATTATAATACCTCATAAGTTAAGTGCGTAAGTTAACTCCCTTCTTCCCAAGCCTATGTCCCACCTCGCCCTCAGTCCCAAGTTCTACCCTCGATAACTCGGCGGCGCCGGGGACCCCGGAACGGGCCGTCGCGGGATGGAATGTATATCGCTCGGACCAAGTTCTGTGGTAGCAACGTTCAAACGAGGATTAACTTTGCCCTACCCCTACCCTACCCTACCTCCTAGCAAATCTCAAGGGGAATGGGGGGGGGGGGAAGACGAACCAGGATATCCTTGAGGGTACTGCGCCTGTTGGAAATGCGCCGGCGGCGGCGACGAAGGGGTCTCGGTGATTACCACATTCCCATCCTGACCGTAGAAACCGGCTTTGTATGGTCCCTTATAAGTTTCTCCGGCGGCCAGTACCTTCCCGCCTGCTCCAAACATTGCCATTCCATGCCCCGCACCCCCAGGTGGAACATTGCGATCCTCCACGGGTTGGTTACTCGCCCACGCCTCCGCCGCCCTCGACTTCATGCACTTCTTCCATATCAACGCTACTACGAGGGCTATTATCGCTAGCCCGCCTACTCCGCTACCGACGCCGATACCGACTTTTTGATCTGGGGTCAGCTTGGGAATTCGTGTCGTTGTCTCGAAGACGAATGTAGTGGTGGTCGTGGGGGCCCAATTAGTTTCCGTTACCGTCGTGGTACGATCCGCGTTGATGTAGGTTGTGCGGGTGGTGGTAGTTTGCCCAGTTATCCAATAAGTATACAACCAGGTTGTAGTCAAGTAGAGTGTCGAAGGGGTCGCAGTGACCACTATGGTGGTAGTGACGTAGTACGTATAATCCGCCCTCTTTGCCAACCCCCTCCTTCTCCTCTCCTCCTCTTCTGGCCGGCAGACACAGCGAGTGGGGGTCGGCATGCCCCTCCCCCTCAACGTGACAGTGGTAGTCGTGAAGCTTGTTTGAGTGGGAGTGTTAGTTACCGTAACGGTCGTGGTCCAAAGGTCCGTTGAGGAAACATGAGTCCAAACGGTCACCGTGTCCCAAGTCGTCGTGGTGATGGAACGGGTGGTGGTAGCAATGACAGTGGTCGTGCTTTGGTAGGTGCTCGTAACGGTCACCGTCCGTGTCGCCCACAGGCATACCCACTTGGTCAGCCGGTTGCTGCATGTTTGGTCGTTACAGCAGTAGTATTGGGAATCGCACATGACGCGTAGGCAGGCGGTGGTTTGGCGGGGGAGTAGGAGCTTTATTACCTTTGTCGGTACGAGGTTAGTCTTTTTCTCAGTGCTGTTGCCGTCGGCGCCGACATCGGGGGAGAGGACATGCTGCGCGGGGGAAGGCGGCGGAGCGGGGAGCGGGCATGTCGGCGGGTCCCAGGGTAGTGCCCAAGTCAGGTTTGTGAAATGGAGGAGTAACAGGGGGGCGATACAAAAGGGAGACTTCATCGTGCCTGGCGCTCGATAAAGAAAATAGGCGGGAGGGGGGCTCCATTCCTAATGTATCTCTTTTGTTACCTCTCTTTCTTTCTTTTTTTCCCTCTCTCTTTCTCCGCTTCTGGTTCGATGTGAGGGCAGGGCCGTGGCGCGATGCAGTGGTTGATCGCTTTTGACGCTTTGCATGCCCTTTTCAAAGAGGGAATCGAGTACCGGTACTGGTACATGTTGGGTGTGCTCGAGTATGGCATGGTGTGGTGTGTCAGGGCTATGGCGTTTTTGTGGCACCCCGAGTGACCTTTTGGAGCTTTGATTGTCGGTGGAAGCGAGGGATAGTGTTACGATATCATAGGTACGAAGTGAGACTTGGTGCACAGCAGGCGGCAATAGCGAGTGATGTCTGAAGAACTAAGACATTTGGGATCTTGGTGAATGGCTTTTCAGCATAGTGCTGGCAGAGCACTAGTACCAACTGACACTACCTAACCACTCTCGAAATCTCAATTAGATACTGGTACGGCAGAAGAATTCCTCATAAACCACTACTAAGTGTGCCTCTCGCTAGAAGAAATCTAATGCTGAATGTGTAAAACGGTACTAGCCAGCTGTAACCATGAAATACTTGGGTTACACAAGGCAAAAGTACTCGCACAGTACCGTACCGTACAGTATGCATGTACCCATACAACCCACCATCAGATAAGCCACAGACCCGAACTGCAACAAGCTTGGCTGAGCAAGTCACTTGCACCCAGCATAAAGAATCTGACAATCAGACTGGGATCTTTTGGTTGGTTCTGCCGTCGTGTAACAATGGCCCTATTATTGGACACCGTACCGATACTTGTGCTTTCGCCAGATCCAGCTAACAAAGTTATGAGCGCGAGTTACAATCGAATTTCAAAGACGTCCAGAACCCCCCCCCCCATCCCAGCGCCAAGGAGCAGCGCTTTGTTGGCCCTTGTGCTTATGGAATTGGCTAGTAATGAGATCTGGGAAGTTCAGCTCTATCAAGCCATACCCCACCAGGTAAACGCCTTTCCTGGATTGCAGTATTAGCTCCTCAGGGCGATATCGGCCTAGCGGATTCAGGATCGATTGTACTCGTAGGTTTGACGGGTACTTGGGGGGCTGCTCGACAGAGTTGAAGTATGATAATCTTCCAGTTTCCCTTTTTGCTCAGAACTAAGCTTTCTAGGGAGCCCCTGTTTTGAAACGGGGATTAGAACTTTGCGCCCTGATGCTCAATTTGTCGAGTTAATACGGCCGCATCAGAGCCTGCAGTAAATTTTGAAAGACTGTGGGCTAATGGCTCTGATCCTGGGAGGTCCCGTGAAATCTAGTACTGTGCTTGTGTGGTGTGTCAGCTCACGATGTGTTTGGCTTGGAGGATTAATGGGATCCCACAGGTCTTGGCGGCTCATAAAGTATCTCGATTCTTGGCGCTAGAATGTCCTAGTTCTTGGAGTGAAGACACTAGTACGGTATTTGCGCACACCGGTATCTTGGGTCTCAAGGCTTTGTGAGTTGTCAAGCACTTGTACTGGTTCTGCTCTTATATACCGTGTTAGGGGGAAACACTAATCCTGCACAGGAGCTCTTTCCCCTGGGTCAGGAGGCTGGAGGGTTGCTGAACGGAAAAATTTGGGTTTTGGGTTTGCGACTATTCCTCTTGGGGTATCCGGGAGGATGTGGGGCCGAACGGCCTGTCTTTTGCTTTGGGGCCAGTGTCTCTGAGGTTCTTGATAACACAGACCCATTTCTACGCAGATGATGCTAAATTTGGGAAATAGCCCAGAAAGGACATCAGAAAGGTTCTGTTGTGGATTTCAAGAATTTCGAGGGTACCGGAAACTCTTCGTGATGCCGGCACTGCATTATCTGTTATCATAATATTATTACCCGGTTAGTCGCCAAGACCAAGTGTTGGTTAAGGTTGGGTGGTGCCTGAGATCGGCCCTTTCAACAACCAGGATCACAAAGTGAGATTAGGGATGAACACACCTGTGGAAAGACGAGACGATTGAAGGGACTTTCAATTGAACCACACAAAGCTTGCTTCCCCTTCATTTCTCTGGGCTTTGTTTTTTCTTTGTCTGAGTGAATATTGGGTAGAATAGAATGGCCATTGTGCATCCACCCATTTCCAAGTGATCGAGCTGGGCTTTTGGTGTCCACCAGCGTCCACTGCCATGCAGGTAGCATCTCCGAGGGTTGGCATGGTGATCAATCAGGTGCCACATACTGAGTACTCGAGTAGTGTAGGACTGGACAGTGTTAAACTATCCATCCAGTCGGTTACGATTCTACCAATAGCAGACAATTGAAAGGGCCGATTTCAGACTCCAGGCGTCCTCCACCATTTAACGCCCCTCCTTGGCGAAAACCCGGATAATTCCGGTATGAGATAATGCGATATCTTATGCGGCAACCCCCTCTCAGGGGTGGGGTTCCAGCAGAGGCTCTGCGGAAGATGCACCAACAGATTGCTAATTCCATGCGAAAAGCCAGGACAGACTCTTTGACCCCGCCAGGACCCAGGACAACCACACTTTCACACCACGGTATTGTAGGTAACCACCAGGCACCTCTCCCTCAACTACCGTATTATCTCGTCAAATTCGGTATCTCCGTACAGGGTTCTAATCTCCACACCATGAGGACACGCCCCTAATAAAGCCTAGTTATCAACAAAAAAGGAATAGGAGGGTTGCGCCAACCCCCGCCCACCAGCTCAATCGTGAGTAACAAAGTGTTCCTATTCCTTTTTTGTTAATAACTAGGCTTTATTAGGGACGTGTCCTCATGGTGTGGAGATTAGAACCCTGTACGGAGATACCGAATTTGACGAGATAATACGGTACTACCAAAACAGACTCATGGAAGCCTATTATCCACACAGCCTTGCTATGTGATAACCATGCATAGTGGGCTTTGGGATGCCAGCCCCCCATGTTTAAGCTCGGGTTACACCACCAGTATCCCGCATGGTCTTCGGCGGGTAAATACTGGCGATCAAAGCAGGGAGACGTAGTACTCGTAATTCTCTGACGTTTGTGAGCAACTGCTATTGCATATGGGCAAAAACCGGGCCGGAGCCTCAAGATTTTGGTGTATGCAATAGCAGTTGTGTTCACAAACGTCAGATAATTACGAGTAGAGATAAATCTTGTATTGCGGGTTTGGCTCTTACTCAGGAATTAGACGCATTGGTGGTTGTTGGGACTCAGTTAGTGAACCCACCAGGAACCGCTCATTCAAAACACGCAGTTTGTAGAGCTATCGCGAGAAATTGATTAGGCCTAATTCCAACCCTTTAAGAGCACAAGAAGCGTTCTCGATACTTCTCATGGCACGTCATAACTACCCACTCCTCTTCCTCCTTGTCGCTCTCCATAACAGCTACTTCTTCAAATCTCTCCTCCCACAGGTTGACGTTCTCTCCCTGACCCATCTAGCCCAGTCTGGAACCTTCAGCCTGCAAAAAGGCCGCTGGGTGCGGCAATGGTAAAGAATCGGTACCTGGATCCAAATGGGGAAGTTCGTTTCCAAGGCATCGTGAGCACACCAGCAGCTTTGATTAACATCCTCACCTCCTCTAATTCCAACCCGTCGCTGCCAGATAACTTTTCACTCTTTTTTTCACTCTTTTGCTTCATTTCATAGAAGGTGTTCGGTAAAGCTGTGCGGAAGTTGCAACTATTATGTAGGAGAGTAAAGATGGTGGTAGGGACAGAAAAAAGATAAGAAAAGGTGAACTGCAATCACTTACTGCCAACTTGGAGGGCTTGGGGTGCTGGTTGAATCTCTTATTCTTTACTGTATCTTAGATGAATTCTGTTGGAAGTGACGAAAACTTCCAACTCAAGTCCGGGGTAAGCTTAATTGACATTGAATGTCTTGAGTGCTTACTAAGCACTATAATTGCTCTGTCCCGGGCCAACACTATTGTGTGTAGAAACAAACTGGACAGCAAAGTGCGGATAAATTTATGTTAGCTATGGCAGCTGGTGCATGGCCATATGACACGCTTTATATTATTTCTGTGATAGTTTAGGTGCCTTCTGGCGTCACATCATAGCCGGGTTCTTTTAGGCCACCAGTATAAGGCCCTCTTAGCGTATTGTGCAAGTATGATAGCAGTACAATATCATACTAGTAGCACCGAACACGTTCATCCCAGGCGCCTTCGGTCCTCCCACAACCTGATGGTCCTGAGTACCGTACCCACACTTTAATACCCATCTCTACTCTTCGATATTGACCTGTGATGGTACGGTAATCCCGCAGAACGATGCACAGTTGCACCCCGCTGTAACGAAAGCCAAAAATTCCAGAGTTTTTCCTTCGTTATAGAGAGGGTTTGGAAGAAATTCCCTATAGCGGGGCCATTTGCATGGGAGCAGGGATGTGAATTCCCAGAGGGTTCATTCGTAATAGCGAGATTTCCCTTATAAGCGGTTCGTTATAGTGGGGTTACGCTTGCGGGAGTTTTCTCTTATGATACTTAAGTAGCCGTCAGCAGGAAACCTTCAATCTGGAACACACGCCTGTAACCCCCCCCCACACCCCCCCCCCCCCCCCCCCCCCCCACCATCACAACCGAGCGATTTTTTCATCTCCATCGGCCTGTCGCTGCGCAAAAACCAAGTAAGTACAACCCTTTACGTTTCCTCCATGTTAAGCTGACTATAAAGCACGCATTCCTCCTATCGGTGTGGGGAACTACAGTACTACAATTCTCCGGTGAAGATGAGCGATAGCTCCCTCACGGTCCACCCAACCCTCACATGCCGGTCCGAAGAGTCCGAAGGGGAGCTCGAAGAAGATCTAGATTACCCAGACTACGATAGCGATCTAGAGGAAGAATTTTTTCTCGATGATTATGAAGATGAGATTTACGATGATTATGAATATGAGGAAATGCACGAATTTTACGTCGAAGATCATGAAATACCGCGGCAATCCCCCCTCTCCTGGGCGGTTCAAAACGAACACACAGATATCGTCAGATTGCTCTTGAGCCGAGAAGATATCAAGCCCGATTTGGCCGACAACGAAGGCCGAACACCTCTCTTCTTAGCTTGCAATTCCGGCTACGAGGAGGCTGTCGAAATGCTTCTAGAGCGGGGCGCTGCTATAGACCCTAACGTCCGGGGGGCCTGGCAAACCTTCTCACCCCTCACTGCGGCTGCATTCCATTCACACGAAGGCGTAGTAAAACTCCTCCTAACGCATAGCGACATAGATCCTAACGTCAGCAGCTACGACGGCCTAACAGCACTCTCGCTAGCTGCAAGCGGGGGCCATGAAGGGATCGTGAAGCTGCTACTAGCATGTGGCTCCATCGATCTCAACTCTACAGAGCCAGTAAACGGAAGAAGGGCGCTGGGCCAGGCTGCGTGTAATGGCCACAAGGGCGTGGTTGAACTCCTCTTGGCCTGCAAAGGCACCGAACCCAACCACCTTGACCTTAATTGCCAAACAGCACTATCCATCGCTGCGGAGAATGGACATCTCGGTGTTGTGAAAGCCCTCCTAGGTTGTAAAGCCACCAACCCGTCGCTGGGTGACGTTTCGAACCGAAGCCCGCTGTGTTATGCGATATGTAGGGGATGGGGTGAGATGGTGAAAGAGCTCGTGGCCCGACCCGACCTAGACCTCAACGAGTCGCCGGTTGGTGGTGGACCAACAGCGCTTTCTCTAGCTGTGGGGTCCGGAGACGATGAGGTGGTGAGGATCTTGTTGGAGAGGGACGATGTCGATGTGAACCTGGCCGACCCACATGGTCGATCTCCGCTCTGGCACGCTATGGAGAGTGGCAATGAGGTGATAGCGAAGATGTTAGTGGCCCGTGGGGGCATAAAGACCGGCCCGGAATGAGGGAATGAGGGGCGAGCGATGCCGGTGTTGCACGTGGACTGTGGTTTTAGGTGGATTGGGTGACCTCGAGGGTAATGGCAGTATTTTGTGGTGCAGTTCCTGGACAAAAGTCATCGTTGGTGTGCCCAAGTACTAGTACCGCTGAAACACGCCAATTTGGAGTCTCAGAAATCCAGATTTGCATCCCTACTTAATCAGCTGAATTAAAAGATATAGCAATAAACAGCCAAAGACCTAGTGAATCTCAAATTCGCATTTCCATAACAAATTCCTTGGTCCTGTGGGTGGGGCTTGTCGATTGGCAAGGTCTATCCCAAAACTGGAGTTAAGCACTAAGAATTTGCATCGCAACCATAGGAAAAGATACATGTTTTGAAAATCACCAATTTTGCGTTGCCACAATTCATTCTGTATTGCACTATATGCTTCAATATTGAAATATCGTAATTAGGATACCTAGAATCACTATTTTACTAAGAATTGATTTGGATAGCAGGTGGTCGAACTCTAGTGCTCTGAAAAATGACATTTTTGGTGTGAAAGTGGCCACCAACGATGACTTCTGTCAGGGCACTGTATCTAACGGTATTTTAGTTTTTATTCATCGTTTATAACGCGACGAGCTCTTTTTTTCTCTTTCTTTTATTTTTCCAAGTCCTGTTCGGCCTGGACCAATAAAAGAAATTCTATACAGTACTTCACGAACTTACTTATAAGCTATCATAGCAGAAGGTGGGTGTTCTCGTAAATTGGGGCTTAACTCGATACCGTAAGAACTCGAATAAACGATCCTTGTGCTAGGGCGTTGGTGTTGCCTCACTTAGTATGGTCTGGTGTTTTTTCTTTTTTTTCTGTCTCCCGGGGCAGATTTTTGGTGTTTTTCGCCCCTTTTCCAGAGGAGGAAATTTCGGACTACCTAGCACAAAGACCGTTTATTCGAGTTCTTAAGGGTGCTGGAGGGCAGGGGTGGAAGGTAGATACTGGCGAGTGATCTTGTATGATGGTTCACTTCACGAGTGCTGCTAGGGTTTACCACTAAGCAGCCATCAGGAAGCCGATAAAAGACCTCCCCTCTCTTTAATCAACACCAAGGTATCACGGTCAATGTCTCTAGGGTTAATGATTTTCTCTCACTACCCTTGTCCGCCAAATTTCCCCTGCGCAGACAGCTGATTTCAGTACAGAGCTGCAGCTTCTGTATTTAGTCAATATGTACAGTTCTATCTCCTTTTAATTTTCCGGGGGCCCCAAGTAACAAGCAACAAAAGAGAAACCAGCCGATCCCAAAGTCCCTTCTTATCTCACACACAAAAAGCCTTGTCCTCCACAGATGAGGGGGAAGGCATCTAGTGGCAGTCATCCTCATGCTTCTTCTCCTCCTCCTTCTTCTTCTCCTTCTCATGCTTCTTGTCTGTATCGCACTTGGTAAAATCCTTCGTCTCCTTGCAGTCCTCCTCCTCCTCGAAGTGCTCGGGGTTTTCGAAGAATTCGTTCTCGTGTCTCTCTTGGAAGTCTGCAAACTCCTTCTCCTTACGCTTATGCTCGGCTTCGTCATCGCACCTCTCATATTCACAGTCATAAGCTCTGGCATACCCGTAGCCCTTGTCGTACTTGCACCCCTTATCATAACCTATGGAACTTTTCAGTAGGACAATACATTTCAGAATTCGTAGGAGAGGGAAAGGGGGTACCATAGCCGCATTCAAAGGCATGCTTGGCCTTCTCCACCTCGTGATCCTTATGATGGGAGTTAACATCCTTGAAGCGATCAAATTCCTGCTTCTCACACTCTTCGCACTCCTGGAACTTCTTGTCCTCCTTCTTGTGTTTCTCTTCGTGATTCTCCTTGTGCTCATCATTCTTCTCGAACTTCTTCTTCTCGACGTCCTTCTTCTCCTCTTTTTCCTTCTTCTCCTCCTTCACCTTGGGGTGGTGGTCATCGTGCCCACCGTACCCACCGTACCCACCGTGCCCACCGTACCCGCCGTCATCCTTCTTGCCATGTCCGTAGCCAAAGACGGGCCCAGGCTTCTTAACACATCCGCAATCAGAGTCTTTCCCGTCATATCCGCCATCATACCCTTTCCCGTCATATCCGCCATCATACCCTTTCCCACCATATCCGCCACCATACCCTTTCCCACCATATCCGCCACCATACCCTTTCCCACCATATCCGCCATCATACCCTTTCCCACCATATCCGCCATCATACCCTTTCCCGCCACATCCGCAGTCAGTCCCTTTCCCACCATATCCGTCATCATACCCTTTCCAGCCACACCCGCAATCAGAGTCTTTCCCGCCACATCCGCAATCAAAGTCTTTCCCGTCATATCCGCCATCATACCCTTTCCCACCATATCCGCCATCATACCCTTTACCGCCATATCCGCCATCATACCCTTTCCAGTCACATCCGCAATCAATGTCTTTCCCGCCACATCCGCAATCAATGTCTTTCCCACCACATCCGCAATCATCGTCCCACCCATCCTTCTTATCACATCCGCAATCGGACTTCTTTCCTATGTCCTTATCATCAAACTTCTCGCCGTAGTTACCCCCATACTTGAAGGTGCTGTATGGATGAACTTTGATCTCTTCAAATCCGATACCCTTGATGCCCTTTTCGGACCCTTCGATAGGATGGGCATTTGCGATGTAGGTGCACGCAGCAACAGCGGCAATGAGTGAACTGCTGTACTTCATAGCGAGCTGCGCGAAGTCTTCAAATGTCAGCTCTCGCTCGGAAAGGCCGACCTAGCCAGAGAAACTTACCAATGAACGTATACAGGAATAACGAATGGAATAATGAATTAAATGGGTAAATTGAAGAAGAATGAGAGATGCGGGTGCAGGATTTGAGGGTGAACGGGGATTGGGTCTTTATACATCTTCTTCTCACCACACCAGCATGCCTAAACGTAAGAACGGACCTGTGAGTGTTTTTTTTTTGTTTTCGCTCTTTTTTTTTTGTTTTCTTTACTTGAGAGGAGTTCGTTTAGAGCTCAGGCACCTTTCTCGTAGCGACTACCCCGCCAAACAGAACTAGCAACCCAAAGGCAAGGCCCTACGCCATGGCAAAAGAAACAGTATATCTCAGAATGGCGGCAATTACAAAAATAGCTCAAGTCCTCTTCCTCCAAAAGGAAGCACCACACGGCAGCTAAATTCGAGCTAAGTTGGTATCGCCAATTATTACCCTACAGTGTGGCCCGACTCCCAAGTTAAGCGGGCCCGATCTCGAATAAATGACCACAAATAGCCGTCAGACCTCGTCCCGGATGTCCTTTGTAGCCTGCCGCACATACCGGTCGGGTTCCGAAAGTCTGAAGTGCGTCATGAAGGCGTTTCCTCTAGACTAAAGCCTCTCAAAGAGGTCAAGTATCATCACATATTATCACTCGAATGCCGGGAACACGAGACTCCTCCCTCTCAGCCTAAGTTCGGCCCGATTGACCACCGTCAAGCTGCCCTTCCGGGGTAATTCTGATATCACGAAATATACCAAAGTAGCCTTCGAAACCAGGCCACCGGAATCCATTTCTCGGTCCTAGTCCCAACTGAAAATTGAGGGGTTCGTCCTAAATCTATCAAGCGAAACACGTATTATTGCTTCCTCTTCAAGGAGTGGAACTTCAAATTTTTTTAAGTCGGACCGGAAAGGGGCCGAACGATTGCTCTAGTAAAAACAATCCAAGGAATAATTGGTCTTAGTAAAAGCGAGCCGAGAGCAAGTGGTCAGAGTGGGCTACTCGCTCGGCCGAGTTGAAGCCGGATACTTTGCATAGGTATTGGCACTTAAGTGTTCGGCTTTTAACTTGGCCGCACGAGGTATGTACTCGTACACAACATCGCTTAATAGGAGCCGGTTATCTAAGGTTCAGAACTGCCATCCGCTGGCACTCCCGGGGTATAGGAAGATACAGAGGTAGCTAGGCCCAGAAACAAAAGGGCCACGAAACGTGGCAATCATTTCCACTGATAAGCCAGCCCACCCCGCAATGATCCGCATCCCCCGCGCAGGGGAGCGCTAGTTGCAAGCACCATGCTATAATAATACATCACTTCCGCTCGGCAGAATTTTAGCGAGGCCGTTCCAGCTTTATCTGTCGATCCACTAGAGCAAACCCCCGCCGAAGGTCGACAGAAGGACAGTCCGGCTCGTCGCTTCTTAACTCTGTAAAAAAGTAATGTTGCCAAATAGCGAGGACTAGGCAGCCCCCGATTACCATGATCCCCACAGTGCCTCCACCATGCCTCACCAAAAGTGACTAGTGCGGGCATGGATGGATCTCTAAAGGCCATCTCAAACGGGCTTTAGCCAAGCTATACTCTCCACATCTTAGCATAGATCATAGGCATGTTTTTTTCACTTATTACATCTGGTGGGCACAACCCTCTCCCAAAGGCTTGTATCAAAGGTCCAAACATCAAAGCCAACAACTCCTTCGAGAGTGTCCCGTGACTTCCATGCCGGGCTAGGTCACAGCAGCTAAACAACCCCAGAAACCGGAGCGAGCCCAAACGCTATTTGACACCCCAGCTGGCTACATCATTGGTAACTTCGGCCCTTCCATCTTCCGAAAGGGAAAGAAGAGACGATCCGGGGATCGTCCGGAAATCCGAGCTTCGTTGGGTAAGGGGGTACATTGGTGTCCGTAAAGTTCTCGCGCAGACCAAAGTGTATATGCGGCAGCAAGGATGTGCGACACCTGGGGACCGTTGTTCAGCATTCATATTTCATCCCAGCGATACTCGTACCTATCTGGTATTCGCTAACTAATTGAAAACATAAGCGGCCATGTAGGCAGCGACTACTGTAGGTCTCAATAACCAGCAGGTGTGGTGCGTCCTTGCTGGTAAGACGCCTCCACATATACCTTGGATGCTATGAGAGCTTTGCAGACACGAGTGTGCTCTCTGGGAGCACTGCCTATTCAAGCGTAACAGAAGCTATATGAAGCTGCAGATAGGACAACAGCAGCCTGACACCCCGATAGCAACACGAGGTACCCAAGTGCGGGACTTTTACAATACTAGCCCTATACTTCCGCAAAGCTTCAACAGCACGATGGCATCTCACTCAGGCTCCATAGTCGTGATAACGGCCTGAAGCAAGCCTTGATCTTCATAAAAACAAAAACAAAACAAGTGTCTAAAGGAGGCCATCGCCGAAGATAAGAGTACTATACCTTACAGATGCCAATACAAAGTACGATTCGTTTAGACGATGCCGATGCTGATGCCTGGATTTTCTGATTAGTAGCTTACAGCAATCAGACTAACTACGATATATAAGACGGGCGAATCATGCCAGCCTCTATAAAGCCGAACTTGCGAGATAGCCTGCAAGGAACTAGAAATAGAGACTATACCCAGAAAGAATCTCCATCCACGAGATAGTTCCACAAAGTTCCAGGGAACTGGGATCCGATGGACTAGTATCCCAGCCAAGCGCAATACCGTTGGAAGCGTCGCGTTGCTCGATGAATCATGACCAAGATGCATCAGGAGATTTCACATGCATACCCAAATCTTTACGTAGCATATCCTCTATCAAGGAATGTGCCATAGTTCAGATGGATCCAACTTAAACCTCACTAATAAGGGAACGATGGAAAAAAATGCGTCAAATTAAAGACTGTAAAGAAGGTACTAACATAGTACATGTCATACATATCCCCCCGCACCTCAAAAAGAAAACCTCACACAATTTTTTCCCAAGGCAGAGAGACAATCATAAGAACGCACAAGAATGTAGGTTTAAAAAACAGAATGATCAAAAGGAAGCACGGTTTAGACTGGGAAAATTCAATCAACAGTCCAGGTAGGTGGGGAATTCAAAACATTTTCCATGTTGGAACGGCAACGGCATGAAACCCCCCATCATCCGGATATATTAATGTTCTGCAAGTTTAAACGCATGTCCTTTTCTCTAGCTAGCTTTCCCCTCCCACGCAGCGAATTTGAGTCGATTAGTACTCGGCCTCCTCGGCGTCTTCGCCAAGAGAGTCTGTGGCAACTTCCTCGTAATCCCTCTCTGTAAATTTTGTCAGTCGTCACGTTATTTCGGCACAAATCTAAGGGGTTAACTCACCAAGCGCAGCCAAGTCTTCTCTGGCCTCGGAGAATTCACCCTCCTCCATACCCTCACCAACGTACCAATGAACGAAAGCACGCTTGCTGTACATGAGATCAAATTTGTTGCTCAAAGCACTCCAGGCCTCAGCAATGGCAGTGGTGTTGGACAACATGCAACTAAATATCATGTCAGAAAATGCTGGAAAATTTAGTAAAGATTTGTGACTTACACAGCCCTATTGACCTTCGCCAAATCACCGTTAGGAACCAACTGAGGTGGTTGATAGCAAATACCAATCTTGAAGCCTGTCGGACACCAATCGACAAATTGAATAGTCCTCTTGGTCTTGATGCTGGCAACAGCGGCATGAACCTCCTTAGGCACAACATCACCACGGTAGAGCAGACAAGTAGCCATGTACTTTCCGTTACGAGGATCGCACTTGACCATCTGATTGTGAGGTTCAAAGCACGAGTTGGAAATCTCCTGAACAGAGTTGGCTTCATGCGAGGCTCTGGCTGCCGAGATGACAGGAGCATAAGAGACCAGAGGGAAGTGGATACGAGGATAAGGAACAAGATTGGTCTGGAACTCGTTCAAATCGACATTGAGAGAGCCGTCGAAACGGAGAGAAGCAGTGATACTAGAGACAACTATAAAAGTTAGCGAATACTTAATATACCTATGGACCCAGCATATTTACCTTGAGCAATCAACCTATTCAAATTCTCGTAGTTAGGTCGCTCGATATCCAAGTTTCTACGGCAAATGTCATAAATAGCTTCGTTGTCTACCATAAATGAACAATCGGAGTGCTCAAGGGTAGTATGAGTTGTCAAGATAGAGTTATACGGCTCAACGACTGAAGTGGATACTTGAGGAGCTGGATAAACCGAAAATTCAAGTTTGCACTTCTTGCCATAATCGACAGACAGACGCTCCATTAGCAAAGCTCCGAAACCAGATCCAGTACCACCACCAAAGGAGTGGAAGACAAGGAATCCCTGTAGTCCCGAGCAATTATCTAAAAAGTGGTCAGTGAAGCTCTTCAATAGGATAATTAGTTGTACCAACCAGCAACACGGCGAATCTTGTCCAGCACTTGATCAATCAACTCCTTTCCGACAGTGTAGTGACCACGGGCATCTATTATGTGATATCAGTAATTGCCACCAAAACGAACTCCTGAAAATAAGGCATACAGTTGTTGGAAGCATCTTCCTTTCCGGTGATCATCTGCTCGGGATGGAAAAGGCTTCGATAGGTACCCGTCCTTACTTCATCGACGACATTCGGCTCCAGATCAACATAGATTGTGCGTGGAACGTATTTCCCCTGGCCTAGTAGCAAAAGCAGTTAGATCAATCCCCCCCCGAGGGATAACTCGACTTCTAATTGCTTTGAACTCAGCAACTATTATTAACATACCAGTCTCGGAGAAGAAGGTGCTGAACCCAGTGTCTTGGGGTCCCTTCTGACGTTCCTCGGTGAGGTATCCATCAGGCTAAGAAAGTACCGTTAGCTTCTGTGAACAAGCTTCACCAACTCCCAGTGTCCTTCCTAGTGTTTGAAGGGGATGATAAGACTAAGGGTAGTTTCATGTACCTGAATACCATGCTCAAGACAGTACAACTATAGAGTATATAAATTTTAGTATTTGCGATATCAAACGCAGAAAAAGCAAAAATTAAGAAAGATTGCAAATTTGCTTACCTCCCAGCAGGAATTGGCAATCTGAACACCGGCCTGACCGACTGTATTGAATTTCTCATTAGCAACCGACTTCCGGAAAATTCAGGGGTTATACTTCAATAAATTTTAAGGAACAGTAGGGGGATAACAAAATGCGGGGGGGAAGCCTACCGTTAAGGGAGATAACTTCTCTCATAATGGATTTCTGAGAATAGATGAAGAGGAATAGGGGTGAATTAGGTGACTCGTTAAAGGCGTGATAGAGGAGATGGAGAAGAAAAGGAAGAAGAGATGGCGAGAGGTGGTAGAAAAAGAAGGAGAAGGGAGGGCGGGCGCGGTCTGTGGGTGGATGGGTGTGTGTTGTTTTTTGCGCGTCGAGGGTTCAGTTTGTCAGGCAGGGGCCACCTCTAACCTATTGCGGCTTAGCGAAGCCCCAATGGCACTTGTGGTCTCTTATTTTGTTGCTGCCAATATGCCGAGTTTTGGGCGGAATTCGACTCTAAAGGGACGAGAGCCCACCAACTTACCTACCTCCTTGTAAACCCAATACCCTTTGAGCAGCCAGATAATTCATTCAAAATGTTTCCTGCTCGATTTCTTTTTCCCGTCCTTTTCTCAACTGCTGTATTAGGAAACGTTGAGAAAGAAATATTCGTTGCTCCCCCGAATTCACAGGACCTACTATTCAATGGTGCAAATTCTCTGCAATCTGCCGGATTTGAGGCTCTGCACCCAGGACTCCTAAGACTCAGCCCTTCATCTAGCTGCGAAGGCACATGCCATGAGCTACATGTTACCTTAGATACTTCTTTCATAGGTTCTGGCGAGAGTCATTGGGTTGTGCTCGATCACCTTGAGCAAGGAAAGAGATATGAAGCTCGGATATGTTGGGCTGCAACGGTACCCTCCCTACGAAACTTTATGTTACAACTTTGCTTACCACGTTCCCACTACGATGCTGTGAACTCACTGACTAATTGCTGGTGCTCTTCTAGTCACCGACCGATCTCACCCTAAATATCTACACAGCATCACAACTACTCGACAAGCCCTCACTTCTAGCAAATATGACAGCTTATGCTACCCGCCATAAGCCATTTGGCCCTATCAACGAGCTATCTAGTCCTTCCGCAGCTCCCCGTTCCGTTCTATACCTAGATATACGAGCCAAAGCAAGTTATTACACGCACGAAAAACATCGCATGGAAACCCCAGATCCTGTTAGAGTTGAAATAAGTATGTTTCCACTATACTGCCGAAGCCCACTCAATAACAAGTCTTAGCTCTCGATCCCTTCATTCTTAACGCCCTTCCCGAATCCTTGTTACCGATTGTTGTCATGATCGTCCTCACAACACTCTCCGCGTTTTGGATCAGTGGGAGAGTTTATACCATTCTAAGGAACATTGCGTCTCTAGAGCAGTCTCTGTACGATATGAAAACTCGCTGAGGTACTGCCTTGGCGATATTTCCGAGCCCAAAAAGCTAGCAAGAGTAACATGTGCTGCGGGCTCATCTCTGCTTTTGGAAAACCATACCCTTAAATTGGGATCGATCAGGTTCCCATGTCTGTAAATTTACTACCATATAACCGTTCACCTAGTGGGACTTCCTTCTACAGCTCTTCATCTTTCAAAAAGGCTACTACACTAGTATGATATTTTTAATAAACTCCATCTGAAATAATTAGCAATTAGGGTCCTCTCTATAGGCCAACCTCATGCCCGCATCTATTAGGCCACATTGTACAATAATAAAGAGTTGGAGTACCGATACCACAAATGTGACCGAGACCATGCCCGAACACCGACAGTGGCCATTGTTTCCGACAGAAGGCCACCGGTATTAATAGAAGGATCCGCAATTTCTGTACCATGGACCTTTGGGTCTTTTTCGTTGCTACTACCACTCCAGTGCAGTTGTAGCTGCACTCACCCTATATACCCTTGTAAAACAACTCTTAAACCGGATAACCGAGCTGAGAGGAAAAAATCACCCAGGGTGGGCCTTCCTTCCTTCCTTCAAGGAACCCAGGGGCGTTAGTAGGATCGGAAGGCGTCACTCTTGTCTCCATGGGGCCATGCGGGATCGGCAGAAATGGTTTTCTGGTTTTCAATGAGCCCCCAAAGTACTCGACCATAGTATTAGCGCCGAGCGCTACTTTTGCTGTGAAGTCCCCGATTGAGCTGGGGATTTTGCTTAGAATTTAAAGACGGGTTTGGAGAGCCCTCTGGGATTTCGGCACGAGCGATCAGCGTGCCCGGGTGCATGTTCAAGGGAGTGATGATACATACTCGGAGAACAACTATTGACCCCAAGATCGAGTGACAGCCAGTGAGTAGGGCTGAGACCTAAGGCAAGGTGTGACTTCAGTTTCCTGAAGCAACGCTTTACCCCCACACGCACAGGCCAAACTATACTAAAATTTCGACAGCACCTGGACCAGACGACGACAGACAGCATCCTTAAGCGTCAAACTACCCTCAACCAATAATTGCACCGACACGATGAAGTACATTCACAGCCAGGAATCTCTCACCATTCCTGAGGGCGGTGAGTTTATTTCTCTTGATTTTTTTCTTGTTTCCGAGACCACAATGAAAGTTGGAGAAGTGAGAAAAAAATGGCGACGGGAGCGGAAGAAATAAATAAATGGGGAATTCTTGCTCTTGTGGGAGGATAGCAATTGGAGGAGAACGAATACTGACTTCCGACTTCTCTTGTCATTAGTCGATGTGAGCATCCGTTCTCGCATCGTGACCGTAAAAGGCCCCCGGGGCGAGCTTAAAAAGGACCTCAAGCACCTTGCGGTCTCTTTCGAGAAGCCCGCGAAGAGCGACAACACCATCTTGATTTCACTCCATCACGGAAACCGCAAGAACGTTGCTGCTCTCCGTACTGTCAGATCGCTCATTCACAACATGGTTGTTGGTGTTACGAAGGGTTACAAGTACAAGATGCGCTACGTCTACGCCCATTTCCCCATCAACGTCAACATCGAGAAGAACAAGGAGACTGGGCTCGGGGAGATTGAGATTCGGTGGGTCAAATCGTGAATTTGTGTAAAGGAGGATGGCATAGATCTTGCAGGGGAGGGTGCTGGAATGGGTGGATTGTTACATCTACGATGACTATCCCGGCCCCCCCGGTCCAAGCCAGACCTCCTTCGTATGGCTTACAGATGATCATTAATCTAACATTCTACTTTTTAGCAACTTCATTGGCGAGAAGATTGTTCGCCGCGTAACTATGCACCCAGGTGTCGAGGTTGAAACCAGCTCGAACGTCAAGGATGAAATTGTCTTGACTGGGAACTCTCTCGAAAACGTCTCCCAGTCTGCTGCTGATATCCAACAAATCTGCAGAGTTAGAAACAAGGACATTCGAAAGGTTTGCGACCCCAATTTCCTATCCACATAAATAATCGCTCATGAGAGTTTTGCGGTCTAGTTCTTGGACGGTCTGTACGTTTCTGAGCGCGGTAACATTACCGAGAACTAAACGGTTGGGCAGTCATGGAAAATGAAAAATAATTCTCTTTCACTAAATAAAAAGGGTGTTGGGACATCTCAAAATATCCTAACTATTTTTTCCTTTCTTCATTCTTCCAGTTTGTTTTGTTCTAAACGGTGTTATTCTCTCTGTATATTTTTTTCCAACGGGCTAGGTTGGGTGGAATAAATATGATGTTCCATTCCGGTTGATATATCCGCCATATTAATTTCGAGTCTCGGGTGAGTCTCGGGTGAGTTATGATTGAGGGTTGGGTTCGCTAGTTTGAAAATAAAATAAAATACAGTGCTTAGACAGGAGTTTAGGGGTACTGGGCTGATGGTATGATACTCGGGTACTAGACTTTGGTCTCTCTTTTGTACCCTCAAGATATCGGTTTTAGTGTCACCGAAGCTTATGGCTTTGTCTGGTCAAGAGAGCCCGCGGTTACTTTCCCAGGACTGACACGTCTGAAGTCTCCGAGTGAGAACCCATGAGACGAAGTACACCTTTTAAGCCGCGACAGAATAGTAAAACCTGATGATAAGGAAAACCCTGGGAGTTTGTAGGGGAGATATACCGGGACGTAGTACTGATTTTTTATCCCTTATCACTAACTACAAATAACCCCGAGTAACCTCTGCAGTGAGATAGGAGGCTAGACCTCGAGAGCAGGTCTAGTGTCTAAACCACTTTCGGATTAAACCCTCTCGGCTGCCTTCGTCACCCTGCCTCATCCACTCGGGCTTTCCCCCTCATCCTCAGCCGCTTTCAGAGATTCGCTCCGAGGGTTCGGCTGTGTGTTCGGCGGAATGGGTATTTCGGCTGCAGCAAGCAAGTTTGAAGCCTTTGACAAGCTTTCATTTGTCGCTGCTTCATGATCGGTGGTGTGTGGGGGGCGAGGTGCTAGGATCCGGTTTTATTGGTGAAGCTGGAAGAAGTGCGGGAATGAATTCTTTATGTTCGCTGTGTAGGTTCTGGTTTCGTACTCCGGCTTTGGGTGCTGCATTCTCCTTTACCACGGGGATATCGGTAGCAGTAGCAGCAGTGCTTTCCTCTTTTTCCTGCGTCGGGTCTGGGACATCCTCAAGAGGTTCTCGGCCCTTGTCACCCCTTTCTACGTCCCGCCCCTCTTCTGTCCCCCTCTTCCTCTTCTTCCCGTTCACATTCTTGCCACCTCCTCCCCGTTCACCATCCGTCTCCCCAGAGTCCCCAAGTGCCCACCCCTTCCCTAGCTTTCTTAGCTTCTTTAACCGCTCCTCGCAAGCTCTTGGCGTACACCCAATCATTCCTGCGACCTTCGCGTGATCTACGGTCACTTTGTGTGCGTTTAGGATTGCTAGGAGGAGGTGTTGGTCTGCTGATGCTGCGGTGTTGCCATAGATTTGTTAGCTGAGCTCTTTTGTTGAGGACGGGAAGTAAGCTGGGTGGCCGAGGGGTCTTACCATCCCACTTCATCAGTGCGATTCCCCCCCCGGGAAAGTAGTAGGTTATGTTTTCTCGGGGTTTGCTTTAGATAAGAGCCTGTGGAGAGTGTGGGGGGATGGAGTTAGCTGTGGGAGAGCTGGTGGGGAGCTTGGGCGTGGGGTTTGGGCTGAGATGGCTGTTTTGTAGTTCGACAAATGAGGAGGCTCAGTAGATTGGGGGTTCGGGGGGGTAGGGTTTGTGGAACAGACTGTGTATGGTGTGGTGAGCGGGGATTGGTCCTTGGGGAGACGCAGGGATGGTTTGTGCAGTGTTTGCTTCGTATTGCTTTACCTTTCCGGGTATGGAGTGTGCGGGGTGCTGTAGATCGTGGGAAACTTGTGTGAGATTCTACTAAGTCGGAGTCACGTGGATGGCACTGCGGGGTAGGGCGGGTGGTGAGTGTTGATTGTGCTAGGGTTTATCACTGGTAGTGATTTTCTAAGTTTTGCGCCATAGATGTACATAGAGTGTCACTCGGTGATTGTGCCATGCCGCTTGGGCTTGAAGGGAACCACGGAGTCTAGAGGGATCTAGCGACTGCGCTGCCAACCCAAGTGTGGTGCACTGTGCACATGCACATGCACTCTTATAGTTCTGTAAGTATGGCTTTGACGGATGTCTACCTCGATACTTGCTATCACCCTAATCAATGCAGGCGCATTTATCACATGGCCCCGATACGCTTAGGTGTAAGTACGACCACCATAATATTATTGTGTTTTCAAGAATAGAGGCCGAAAATTTCCCCATGAAAAACGGAAAAGAGCAAAACTTCCACATACTGAATCTGCGCCGAGTTAAGCACCGTGGGATTGTGACCTGACACTCAAAAACTGCTCCTGAGGCTAGTCCTCCCCGTGCCCCAACCTCTGACCATAACCAATGAATGTGAAAGAAAAAAAAACATGAAAGGGATATCCAAAATCAAACCTGATCTAACGTCTAGCTTGCCCAGGAATGGGGGAAATATATCTAAGATAACTACCCTGGAGAGGTTACTCCACCATCTCAGGTTTAATCGGCCAATTCTCTTCCGGCTGCGCGATCAGCCCTCCAACCAGCCCCGCCGGGTTGTCGTCGATATACGGCTCCTGCATGCGCACTGCCAGCTCCTCTTTAACCCACGGGTCTAGCTTGACGAGACCCACATCGGCCAAACCTATGTCAATCCCGATTCCTGGTGAAGTAGGGCCGATTCCCACTTGCGCCTCGGCTTCACCTCCCTCCTCCATGGATTCTGTGGCCCTAGCCAGAATCCCAACCCCGCCGACATCCGCAGAAACAATCCCCTCAGCAAGCCTCTTCTTGTCCTCCTCTTCGTCATCGTTATTACCCCCACCAACTACAGGAACAAACAGTGGAGGAGCAGTGGCAGTAGTCTTCGATCTCTTTTTCCCCCCAGCGCTTCCCACGCCGGAGCCGCCGGCGACAGCAGCGGCTGTTGCTGCGGTGGTACCGCGTTTTCGGTTCTTGCCGGAGGATGTGGTGGCGGATGGGTTGTCCATCGCTTTTGCCTCGCGTTTGAGCTTTGCTATTCGTTCTTCTATTGCCTTGGGGGTGGCACCTGGGAAGAGCTTTGCTAGCTCTACTGTGTCGTATGATTTTGCAGAGCGTTCTATCAGGCGGATTAGGAGCTGAGTAGTTCGTTTGTTTGTCAGTGATAGCTTGTGGTCGGGGATCGGGGAGAGGGCACTTTGCGGTCATTTTCGGAGGTCCAGACCTATTTAAGATAGTTTAGTTTAGATCAGTTTCACCGGGGAAGGAAAAGCAAGGGTAAGAGAGAACAAATTGGGGGATGAGGTAGATACTAACAACTTTAGGCATCCTGCCAGCCGGAGGAGGTCTAGCATTTTGAGACCTACATTTATCCCCGACCCCGCCCCTATGTCAGTAAGTCACTCGAACATCCCAAGAAGGCATGAAACCATGTAACGTATTCAACAAATCCCGTCAATGAAATAAAGCGTCATACATTCTGAACTTTTTGCCTCTATTGAGATGTCGATATCAGGAGTATGAAGACACCAGCAGGGCGGAATTTGGATGATGAAGGGAATTGGAGGGAGAAGAGAGAAGGTTCTCATTCATGAGGTGTTGTGTTTGCTTTATTTACGGCTTCTTGGGCTATTCACGCTTCTGGTGGTTACGGATGGTGAATATTGTGTGTTCCTTAGTGGAAATCTTTTGAAGAGGGAAAGGGAAGGGGGGGGGGTTGCTAGCCGGAGGACCATGTAGGATTCCTTTTTTGCTTTCAATCTACGGAGGAGTGCAGGTATATATTCTTCCATTTCGCATAGATTTCCTTTCCTTTCCTAATCACAAAAAGATATTATTGTTATACTCAGTTACTAGCCATTTCTTCCATTTCACTATCTGCTGTCCCTGAATAGGTGTTTCTGAGGGGCTTTGCGACTTTCCTTGGGGTACTTGGAGCTGTAGACTTTCGCTTGCGAGGTGGGCTGGGTGGAGTAGCACCGGGCTTGGCTTGCGCACGGAGAGCCTTTGCCTCTGCCTTGATGTGGCGGAAACGGTGGACAATACTGTCGTAGGTAGCCCCTTGGCCAAAGAGAACAGCTATCTTGCTGTAGTCCTGCTTTCGGTGTCAGTGGGTTTTTGGGAGATTCAATGTGAAGTGAGAGGGTTGCCAACGAATTTGAGTTCCGGGTGCGCGCTCACTAGTGCGGCCAGGAGCCTTTGGCAGTTTTCGGCTGTCCAGACGACCATTGCTGGGCAGTGTTAGCTCGAGGTATCCTTGGGGGATGCTGTGCAGATGTTTTTTTGGGGGCACCTTGTTTCGAGAGTGGGCAAATAGTAAGGCGGTGGTTGAATCGGGTAGGATTTAGTGACCGAGCATATATCTCTCGCAGCTTGGGCTATCGAGATGCTTGGATCACGGGTATATATAGTAGTTTATAGGCCAGTACGTCCTGAGCATGGCGGGATCTGGTTCTTTATATCACAATTACTCCTCCGGGCCTATTTCCGGGTGCACAGGTAACAACTAATATATAAACTCCCGGCTGCTGATGGAATCACACCCTTCTTTCCAAATAGTAACAATACATGCTGTATACGGTATACGGACGTAAAGTCAAGCCCCCCTAATCCCCCCTCTTCTTCTTTGTAATGCCGCCCTCCGCAACCTTCTGCTTCTTCCGCTTTTTCGGCGTCCCAACCAAGCTTTCTGCAGTTCCTGCGCCTCCATCACCCCCTCCTCCCCCCTCTTTGGCGGTAGCGCTATCACCGGAGCGTCTGATCTTGTCGAATCGATGGACAAGGGCCTTCGCTGTGACGCCTTCTCCGAATGCCTCTGCCAGCTGCCCGTAGTTCACCTGGACTTGGTGGAGAGAGAGGGTAAGGCCGAAGAGCCGGAGATCTGCTTCGGGGGTCCAACGCATGTTGTGACCTAGCAAGCGATCTGTTATGATGAGCCTAGCAATAGTGTTAGAGGATGCGGGAAGTACCGAAGAGCGCTCCGGAGATTGAAGCTATTTACGAGCAGATTTAGGTGAGGCTGGATTAGGAGATCCGGGGACGGTTTGGGCATGGAACGGGTTGTTGGAGTAGTGGGACTTTGGAGGAATGGGATGTTCTCGAACACTTATAAAAGCTATTGTGGGCTGGAAGTTCTACAGTGAAGTATTTGGGATGTACCTCTGGTTTGATGGTTCATTTTCATCATCCCTTTTCTCCACACCCACTTGCATTCCACTTCTTTCCCCTTATGCGTCCTTCACACGAATTGATAACTGTACAGGTCACATCGAAATAGGTTACAGCACAAACTCATTGTTCAGAGCCCAGCCTTAAAAAAGGAGCGAAAACGAAACACCGACAAACTTTGTGTTTGGAGGCGCATAAAAGGTGTGCAGGAGTTATAAAATAGAGGTTGACGTACAAAAGAGTGGGTGAAACAGAAAGTGGGGGGGAGATCTGAGCAAGGCGCGCCCGTGTGATAGTGTATCTCTGTACGTGATTACATTTGGTTGGTTGCGGCATTGACTGTTAATAGGTTTGGTGGTTTCGGGTACTGTACTGGGGGTATAGTACAAGAACTAAATCAAGCCAGTCTAGACTACGGAAGGCAACATTACATCACACCAGGGGTCGTAAAACTGTATAGTATATGGCATTGTACGCAAAGTGCTCGTACAATAGTACAATAATTGTACAAAACCTTCAACTGGACTAAAAAGGAAAGTGATTAAGACAACTGATAACAGCACTTTCAGTAGTTGCTACCAGGGCCACCAATCCAGTCCGGGTACTCCGCATTGACCGTGTATGGTCAGAGCTTTCTTTGAATATACTGAGGGGAGTGATCCCAGTGGTGAAATTGATAACGCCTTGAGCGCTCTATATTATTTCTGCCCCACTCATTACTTCCAGACTACCTCCTTGTCTGTATTCCTCACTTAAGTGCAGGATACTCCCCCACAAGCGAACCCCCCTCTTGCTTGCCCCCAAAGAGCTTTCCACCAGCAGAGCTCTTCACTCCTGGATAGCGAAAACGACTCTTAAAGAGAGAAAAGAGGGCGAGCAGCGCTTTGGGGCTATGAGGTGGACTGTGGAGAATGATCAGCTGGTACTTCTCCTTTCCATTGACATACCGAATGCTGGGTCCGCATTTCAAGGCCGCGAACCCCGGATATCCAGTGGAGAATGGTATTGCGACCTAGAGAGAGAGGATTCAGCCTATTCAGCTACTGCTATTCTAGTACTAATCTTAGAGCAATAATAGCTTTTCATAAAGCTCATTGCGAGCCATGAAGTGAGTGTTAGGCCACAAAAGATTCAGTATGTAATCATTGACTATCTCTCGCTTATGTTTCCATGAATAGTCTGCATACAAGGGCCTGACTCAACTAATAAAACTCCGAAAACAGAGAAGCCTGGCGTATGCATAACCTTCTTATCTTTCTGCATTCGTAGTTACTAATTACAAATAGCTAAAGATGGGCGGGAGGTTCCTACCGCTCGGGCAATTAGTGAAAGAATTGCTAAACTCCGTAGTACTGTCGGAACCGCCTCCGCCGGCGCTACTTCATCATCACCGAGATCTACGCAAACCACTCCCCGGAGCCGTAAGAATGTTCAGGATAACGGCAAGAAAGGCTCCAGCGGGAGAAACGATTACTTACTAGGAGATGCTAGCAAGGAACAGGGGCCTGCGAGGAAAAGAAGGAGGCGCCCAGACACCTCTCCGGCTGTCGCTAAGGAAGGTGTAGAAGATGGTAGCTCTACGCCTGCCCCCCCAGCTTTTGGGATATTTAGGGTAGAGGGGTGGGTTGGTGAACCTTCTAGGAGAGAGGCCGGGGCCGGGAAGCGCAATTCAGAGGGAGAAGGAGAAGGGCAGAAGGAAGGAACTAATTAAGGGAGGACTAAGAAATATGCAAGCATTGCTCTGTGATGTCATATAACTATGTCTAAGTATATGCGAAGTATCACTACTGTATTTCAGTACCAGTATTCCGGGATGAACTTAACGAGACACATATGAATTCCGGAAAAGGTAAAATTAACCTTACAATACTTCCTCTTCCTGCAGTCTCTGTAGTACCAATTTTCGGCATCAACCAAAATCTACCTGTACTCGTAAATCAAGCTTTCCGTCCAAGATCCTAAACAATCTCCTGAACTGCACTTTCCCATTTCACCCCCAATTCCAGCGCTCATAGTATGGCTCGATCGATCCTCTTAGATCGTACCAGATCAGATCAGATGGAGCAACTACCCGCATTTATCTATCTATTCATCCATCCATCCCTCTATCATTCATTCTTACAACCCTTTCATCCACTATCTATCTACCGTACCATATGAAAAATAATCAAACTTGGGCGAGTTAAAAATAAAACCCAAAGCCCGTCCACTGGTTACAGTACTGTACCCACCGGCGAGCAAACCCCAAACAAGCCGGCTATAAACCCCACCCACCACCACCGCCAAATCACAAACTCACAAATTTCCCATATGAAAGTAGTAGAAAGAAAGAAAAAGAAAAGCCCACCCCTCGCCCCTCCGCTATTTTCCGGAAATATCACCTGCACGATCGCCCTAAAAAAGTCGACAGGCTCACAACCGAATCACACCACCCGGACCACTCGCTCGGCAATCTCCACTACAAACGAATCCTTTCCGTAGGCGGGTCATTGCATTGACTTCGACATGTGCGAGAGATGGAGGTCGAGGGTTGGGAGAAAGGGCCAGTCCTGGGAGGAGAACCCGAGAGAGGTGGAACGAAAGGAAGAGATTACCGTCAAGCGGATGGGTGCAGGCTTCCCAATCAATGGCCGAATGAATGGGCTGAATGAATGGGATGGGAAGGGTGTGGTGTAGAATTGAGGGGTATAAATTTCATGTCGTTCCCTGCTTGAGGCTCATCTGCTGGAGGGAAGCAGAAGATAGAAATCGCTGCCGGGGAAAACCAATCTACTTGAGCGTGAAAGAGTAGGCTACTGAGTGACCAGCCAGGCAAGTTGGAACGAAAGGGCGATTTCTCATTGGGGAGCTTGAGGGGATTTTGCTGATTGCAATAGTCTCGTATCACAGACTACGCTCGATATTGTCATCTACATCCACCACCATCCCTCGCCGCGAAGAATGGAAATCGGAAAGCTCCTGAATCCAAAGTCTGGTAGTGTTTCCTCTCGCCACCTACTTTAACAGTACCAAACCACTAACATTACCTGGCCAAGAAGGCGAAGAGTCAGAAGGTTCAGCAGGTAGGGGGAAAGAGAAGGAGGAAGGGAAGAAGAAGACAGTCGAAGAGACTCAGAAAGAATGGGAGGCCCATCAACGCAGCAAGGGCATGCCCACAGAGGGCCTGAACACTTTTAGGGTTAAGAAGAATTGAATGGGGTGCGATACACCGATGGAGGGAGTTAGGTCGATTATTTTTATTTTTTTGAATATCTATTTTTTTGTTTTGTTTTTTTCACTCCTACTTTGCTATTGATGTTAAGGGGTTGTCCTTTTTGTTCCGGGTGGGGTTATATACAGCACCGACACATGCATGGAGAGCGAATTCAGGTTTATTGTTGAAGCACTTTTTTCTCATCATACACTTTTTAGTTGGCTAGAGAATTTTGAATCTATGCTTAGCCAAGTTCTCAAGGTCCTAGATGTGATGTGGTGGTGGTGAGGACCTAGAATAGACCCACCGTGCCCTGAGCGAGGTGGTGCCCTCAGCGAGACGCGGCGCTCATAGTCCAAGGAGGACTCTTACTAAACACCGGTTCCGCCACAGCAACTCTACCGTGCCTCGCTGAGGGCACCACCTCGCTCAGGGCACGGTGGGTCTACAGGTAGAAGTATTAGAATAGCGGTAATGGCAGGGAAATGTGGGATGACTCGCGTGAGCCTACAGATACTGATCCCCAACTTCCTCTGACTCCGTCTCCCATTCCCTCGGAGTGTCCCATGGCTTTTCTAAAATCACTGCTACATCCCCGGGATTATATCAGCTTTACTTGCGCACTCGGTGCATCCCTACGATAATACCGTATTTACTCGTATAATCCACTATCTCCGTATGCAAGGCTATCTCCATGATCAGAGACAAAACCCCCCAAGAAGGGTTAGTGTTTTCCTCACACGGTCAAGCCTGAGTGTGCTGAGCGTGCTGGATCTCGCTAACTGGTATTCGCAATTCTGTTAACCTGTCAAACTAAACTTAGAGTGGGCTGAGGCAGGGGTTGACAGAGATAGTCTTGCATACGGAGATAGTGGATTATACGAGTAAATACGGTATCTCTTCATAAACGTTGAACATGGACAAAATCTTCGACAACTGCGAGGGTAGCTTTTACTTAGGCTAAACGTACCATATGAGCCTTACATAAACCTCTACGAGAGCTAGAGCTTCCGCAAGGATCGGTGGGGGAGTGTATCCATCATTTTTTCGGGAGAAAACCTCGGTCGAGACAATTTATTTGCATGGGGGCGGGGGGTGATTGGATTTCGTGGGGCACGACAAAACACAAAGTAGGATAGGATACCGGTAGGTGTAACAAATTTCGTTCCTAGTCCACACTTGAATACACTAATTGCGAATACCGATATCATTTCTTCCTTCCTTCCCTTCTTACCCCTCTGCTCTGTTGCCCATGCATACCAGCCGTTCGGACACCTTCTTTTAGCCTACTCTTCAAAGGTCAATTCAGTGCACCACTACCCAAAAAGATTACGTAGAAAGTAACTTACCTCCTTCCCCCTCTAGGGGCTCAACAGCCTTTCTCTTCCTTGGTCTCTTCTTCTTCGCCCCAGCACCCTCTCCTTCACCAGTCTCAGGGCAGTCATTACCTTCAACTTTCTTCCTTGGGGGTGTCTTCCCGTCAGGACTGATGGACACTTGGTACCTGTACCACCTCATGGATGCGGCGTTCGCGGTTGGTATGTCGTTTTCCTGGGCGACCTGTTCCCAGTTTATCTGGTAATATTTAGTCAGTCTATGAGAATGGAGGGGGGAGTAGCTGAGGGAAGGTGGAAGACTACGCCTTTGGTGTTGATCTGTTTGAGGACAGAGTAAAGGAACTTGGAATTATCCTTATCGGCGGCTTTAGGTGGCATCGGAGGATCTGGATGTGATAGGTATTGTTCGGTAAATGTGTAACGATGTAAGTTTTGGGTAGGACGTGACATGTAGGATTTACAGAGACTGAGGCCGAATTAAATACCACGAATGGTCGAATAGTCTCGAGCCCCTCAACAAGCTATTATCAGCATCGGGAGACTTATTTATTTTTTCTTTGAAAGTGAGCGGTAGCCGTACGGTTCTGAGGAACAAAAAAATAACAGGTCCATACATCACTGGTCATTGTCAGTGTCATGGTATCAATAAGAAGACTGACCACGACCGGGACCGCTGAACAGGGAAAACATGCAACAAAAGCCGGTGAGTTCACCATCGAATGCCTAGCAACAGGTACCTGCACAAACAATTGTACAAGTACGAGGTTGTCCCTTGTCCCTAGATTGATGTCTAGTCCCTACAGCCTGTATCATAGCTTATCACTTACGCTCAAGCCTCCTTCTACCCCTCTGGGAAACTTGCGATCGTGGGGTTCTCGGGGAGCCACCACATCCGGTATCGTACTGATACAGTACAATATAGATATCCGTACAATCGCAACTAAGATACAAGTTGAAATACCCCACACCGCAACCCCCTTTCCTTCTCTCCAGCCCCGCCAAAAATTCCGCCACATTCTCACAACCTTCGCGGAACGTCAAGTTGCCCACAAATGGCCCTCGATATTCTCCAGCCCGCGTCTTCCTGAGAACTATATCAACCCTTGATCCCTCCTTCACCAAACAAGCTCCAGCAAACCATCATGCCACACTGGACCGACGCAGACCGCTCCCTCCTGCTCATTACAGTAATCGAGTTTCTAGCACCCTCGCGCCCAACCCGTATGCCGTGGGATGAAATAGCAGAGAGAATGGGAGCGGGGTATACTCCTGATGCAATCAGGTGTGCTCCCCCCCCCTCCTTCCTTGATACTCAACCTCCCTCAGGCTTAGCTAACATTAAGAAGACAACAGTACAGTAAACTTCGCAAATCCATACTTCCAAACGGTTCCGCGCGAGGGCGGAACCCCGCACTAAATAACGTGAATAAGGCGACGGCGAAGCGGGTGCATGAAGAATTTGTTAGGAGGGAGGATGATTTAGAAGATGATGAGTACCGAGATGAGGAAGGAGAGACAATTGTGGTTAATGGGAAAAGGTTTAAGGTTGAAGGGATTAGCGATGATGAGAGGATTATTAAGACGGAGAGGGTTGACGATGAGGGGGTTATTCGGCTTGATGATGACGAGTTGAGTTTCCTCTCCTCCCTCCTGCATTCTTGGCTATCTTTTTACTTGGGCTTAAGATCATTTGGAAGGAGACTGGCTTGCTGACAATGTACAGCTTTTATCTATGACACAGTGGCTAGCAGAGTGGCCCCTCAGGCGCCTTATGGGTTTCCAGATAGTTGGTAAGGTCAATGTTGGCGGATTTGGCTGGTTTTCTACGAAACTTGGTGATATATGCCACCAGGTTCTTCTCCATATGTCAAGGTTCAGCTAATCGTGCTTGTATCCAAGCTTCTTGTATCGAGAGCCTACTGGATGGGTAACTACTATCCGGCGTTATAATGTGTAAGGGTTTCCCCATAAGATGATTTCAGTGTAGTTAGAACCTTCAAAATTTTCTTTTATCGAGTATTATTCTGCAGAAAGGCGCTTCCATCAGTAATTGACTTACCAGTAGATTATTATGCTTAAAAAACTACAGTGTTCGTAGTGTCGAAGCGTTTTTAAAAAGAATTGCTACGGTGTATTGCGTACCACCTAGAAGTCGAGCGACGGGGCCAAGTTTTGCCGGCACGAAACAGCGGTCCCTCTAGAAACGCTTCGGCATTACGAGAAGCGGGGGGGTAGGCTTGCTTTCGCCTTACTACCGTGCACTCAAGTCAAGGCTTGTTAGAGAAGGATAAGTGTCAGTGCTGGTAGGTGTGGGTTATGGTGCAAGTCATATCTTCTGCAGTAAAGAGTCTACAAGTAAGACCAGTAGAGGGGGGCCACACCAGGTCAGGTTAGACCATGGCCAAGTCCAGCAATCTCGTATTCAGCACACCCACGATCATCTAGACACGCACACACAACGTACTAGTACAATACCGGCCTTATACAAGAGGCAGACGTTTAGCGATCGAACACCCTACTTTAGGATCTCGCTAGTTTTTCTTTAAGGATTTTTTGGCTTGCAAGCTACTTCGGTGTGGGCGAACACTTTATCCCGACCTCTAGCATAATACTGAAGTACTGCCGGTGTCGTACTGACATGGTACCCGCAACTCCGGGCAAGCAAGCAAGAACTGCAAGATACGGTAGAAATCGCATCACATCAGCATAAGCGCAAAAAAAAGAGTCTCAGATCCCCTTCCCACTCCCCTCCCGATCGATATATTGTAGGAAACGTACCCGACCCTCCACTTCCTCTCTCGTTCCTTCCAATCTTCTACATCTCTGTTCCACCCCTTGCATACAAGATCGTACAATGCGATCTCGCACTCACTACCCCACCTATGATACCTCACTAGTGAGCTCTCGAGCCCCCCCCCCCCTTCCGATAGGGCATAAACCCCCCCCTAGAGTATCCCAAAGTCTCAGATCCGCACAGCAACAACTCATCTCTCCCTCCCCCAAACAACTACCTCATATCATAGTACTCAGTCGATCCATCTATTGGCTGGTACAAACCCATCAGCAGACCACAGGATAGAAAAAGAAAGAAAGAAAAGGTCTAAACCCCTCAATACTTGTCCCAGGTAAGTATGATACCCCGGAAACAGGGATCAAAGGAATACACGATAACAAAATCCGAACGTGCTTGAGCGCCAATACAAATGTACCCCCCCTGTTTTCGGGCACTTCTTACCTGGGACAAGCACCCCCGATCGGAAATCCTAGACATTGGGATCCTCTTATCGAGTGCGAAGGGGAAAAAACGTGACAGCTGTTGATGATTCTGCTGGTGCTACAATACTGCACTGTACGGTACCACTGACGCCCCTAGCGCGATGTGCCCAAAATAAGCCTTTGCCGGCCATCGAGGTGCTGTATTTGGGCGATATCGGGATCCTACTTGCAGCGCATATCGCCGGTACCGCATCTAGGTGTGAGACATTAGTGGCTTGTACAAGCATGCAACTTATTCCACGACATAGGAAGATATGTAGGTTTGAGCGATTCAATTGGTTGAACTTTAGTCAAAATTGTGATAGTGGCTAGTATTGGGATGGGTGGCTTATGCCGTGGAATGCTTTATCACAAGTGCCGTATGATAAACTCTTGCGCTCTCTTTGCAGCACACTGAGTGACGAGACGTGATTCCTTGGCTGTTGGCTTGGCGGAGGAAAAGAATGTTGGGGAAAGTGTAGGGCGGAATAACATGATGTTTTTGTAGTACCGTGTTAACATTAACTCCGGTTGCACGCAATTCCGGTCCGGCGGAAACTGACAGGATTGCGGCTTTGTATCATGCTCGCGCCGTCAGTTCTTCAGCACGAAAGGAAGGGAAGGAGGAAGGGCAAGAAGGCAAGCGAAGCAGGGGTCACATAATGTGATATTCAGAACGCACCCGTCCGTCCATTGTTCATCTCGCATACCTGGGGAGTGGGGGGGTGGGGATTTAGTTGTGCCGACGATTACCAGTGGGAAACCGGGATATGCGCTGCTGCGGTGATTAGTTGATGATTTTGAATCGCTTACTGGAAGCAAGTGCACCAGTAACCTAATCGTAACCAGTGGATGTCCCAGCTCTTGTTTGTTTCTCTTTTTTTGCATCTTCCTTCTGAACCTTGTGGAAGAAGGGGGATCGTGTGGGTGGGGAATTGTGATATGAGAAACCAAGTGCGGGCAGCAATGCCCACAAATGAGGTTCGGGTACTCGAGTGTGTACGAGGACCGTACGAGTGCGATACCCGAACATTTGGGTTCCGTAGGAAGGGGATGAGATTGTGATTTGGGCGCTCAGATCCACACAGCCAATTTGCCATACAAATCATTGATCCTTGTGTTTGGGTCGTTCGTGCTCCTGGACCGGTACGTCACTGGCGGGTTTGGTAGGCTCTAAAGCCGTGCTTGGGGTGGTGTGGCAGAGTGGGTGGTACAGTAGACTTTAGATATTATTATGGGTGGTATGGAGTTGTTTAATAATAATGGCACCGTTATTTACACATAGCCGGGCGCGGGGGGCAGGGATTAGATGGCTGGTTATCTGAGCACCCACACTGAATCCAGACAACTGTTCTGGTACCGGCATTCCATACCGGGTACCTCAATCGATATCGGCCAAATCTTGTACCGTATGCCGCAGCGCAATATCGGTTCTAGAATCCACGATTTGGGTATCTGTGGTTTTATCACCATACTAGTCCATAAGACTCAACACCGTAGACCGCGGTGTCAATTTGTTACCAAAGCGCTTTCTTTCTCGAGGCGATCGGCTACACAAGAGGCACTCTTTGGAGCAACCACAACTCGAGTATCACCCTCCATCGTATGCCCGCTATCCAGTACTTATGCCCCCGAGCATATTAATGCCCTAAAAACACTACACGCTACTCCCCCAACTTCTCCAGAAATACATGACAGAAGAAGCCCACAATTTTCCACATCTACCTAGTACGGGCACGCTTGTATCTAGCAATAACTACGTGAAAATATAATTGTTGTTGTACTGTAACTCACTGGTGAAAAAAAAGCCCCGTCTCGTTTTCAGATCCTCCCATTTTAAATACAACTCAGTGTGATTCATGTGTCATGGAGTCGCCCATTTGGTATCGTACATTGAGCACCTCTGGCCATTATGTCTTAGTAGGTGCTCTACCAAAGCTGTGGTATGTATGGGCGGAATGGAGTTGGGATAATCCCGGTGCAAAATTCCAGCTGAGCAAAGCCTAGTTTTCTATTGTGTTGACAGCGGGCTGCAGAAGTACTACCACATTCTTCCACCAGAGCTAGAATCATTTCAAAGAATTTGAGGACGATTACGACTACGGTGGAGAACGCTACTAGTCACAATGCCGTTTCTCCCCATGGCGATGGTCTCTTGGCCTTGCCCTGCTCGCGTCTAGGTTGCGGTGAGGGGCTAGGGAGGGAAATCTAGGCGCAAGTACTCACAAGTACAATACCTCCGCAGCCCCCTGTTCAGTTAGTTCTGCCACAGAGCGAAGTGGGAAGGCTGTATATGGGGTACAGTAGATGGTTGGCAGCAAATAGACCGACCCGATCGTTACACAGTATCAGCGTCTTGTATATACCGCCAATCGCGCGAGTGACTATCGGTGATGGGGCGATTTCTAGAAGGTAGAAATTGTTTCGAATTGAGACTGCAATCACAAATTACAGGCTACAACTCTCCCGTAGGGTTGGCTAGCCTAAATGTGGCGTAAGTCCCGCGGGAATATCACACAGAGGAAATAGAGATAAGCTGCGAGACAGAAGATACCGTACCAAAGCACAGTACTTATTGCGAATAAGATATGAAAAACGAAAAAAAGAAAAAAAACTCTCGATGAAAAGAAAAATGAAAGGAAATAAGAGGGAAATAAAAAATACCTTACAGAAAAAGAGAGGAAAAACAGTTGAATTATCAGAGAAGCAAGGAGGAATAGAAGGGTATAAGAAAAAAAGTAGGATCAGACTAGCGTTCAAGCACTATTCTCGCAAACTGTACCTTCGTCACAGAAGCTCCCCGCTTCCCCTCTACTATCACTCTCACCCCCATACTGAGGAAGATCGTCGTCGTCAGCAGAAGGGTAGGAGAACGGTGCTGCACAGGGGAGCCGAATCCCAGCCTCATCTTTGCCCACCACTCTCTCAGCCGGCTCGTGCATTCCGTAAACCTCAAACCCACTGGCAGGGACGGGCCAGCGCCCCTGTCCATCTGCTCTAAGCAAATAATTCCCACAATCACCACCACCACCACCACCACCACCACCACCACCACCACGATCTGCCACGGCAACAACCGCGTCCCCAACCTCGCCACCACCACCACTCTGGTCAAAGCTAAGCATTTGGCCACCCACCACAACCCCGCTTCCATCATTCACACCTCCAAGGTCAGCAGCAAACAGCTGTTCGCCTTCGCTCTTCAGATCAACGAATTCCTTCCCCTCGTCGTCGTCGCCCTCCTTGCTGAGCCTGCCCATCGGTGCAGGCTTCAGACTTGCAACACGTTTGGTGGGGGCTACGAGTCTGATATACGGGTCCCATCTATTATGGTGTGCTTGAGCCTTTTCTTTGATCTTGGCGATCCGGTGGGATATTGCTTTTGCTGTCACGTCTGTGAAGGCTGTTAAGAGAGTGGATAAGAGGGGGCGAGAGTGACTAACTGTCTCCCATGGCTTGAGCCAGTCGCTGGTAATCAAGTTTGACAACGTGATGCTTTAGTACATTGGCGAATAGCTGTAGCAAGCACGCACCATGCACCACAAACCGCCGCGCCATAGATGCCATGTCAGCCTTGCTCTTGCTTTTCTGCCCACTCTCTAACCCCTCGCCCCTCTTTATCAATGTAGAGGGTGTGTGTGCCATGCGCAGTATACAACACACGAACAGTTACCTCCTGGGAGTAGGAGAAATGAAACCCCCAAAACAAAAACCGCCACAAACAACCTAGGATTCTCGGGGGGGAAACATACCCTAGCGTCCGCTTGGTCATTCCATTGCATAGGCATCCCGAAACCCTTCAATCTGATCCAATCGAGCCAAACAATGTCCTTCTTATTCCCCTTCCCCTTCCCCTTCCCCCTTTTTTCAGAGGGAAAAATGAAAAAATGAAAAAATGACAACTCCACGGAAGTAAGAAGAATAAGCAGGTATATCAGAGGAAGGGCTTGTGAATTGAGGGAAAGCGGTGGGGAGGTTTAGGATCTTGGAAATTATCTGGCGGACTGGTTTTGCGTGATATACAATAAACAAATTGTCATTTGGGGATTGTGCTGAGGTTTTTTCTTTCCCTCTGGCTTTTTTTTTCCATCTAGATTTTTCATGTTATTTTCTTTCTTCTTTCTTTCTTTACTTCTTTCTTTACTGTTTCTTTCTGTTTCTTTGCTTGTTCTGACTGTCATCAAGGAATGCTTGATGCATTTTTTCCCCTTCCTTATCTCCGCCATTGTTGTGCCAGGGATACCATAGCGGCGGGGATGGAGGAGTGAAGGAATCTGTTACAGGTTGTAGAGTGGGTGAGCAGCTGAAAGGCAAATAGGTGGGGTCGGTAATCAATGAATGGATAGATGTATTATGGGTCGGAACCTCGATGCCGACGGAGAAGTGCTTGTTCAGTCAATCGCCCACCCAGGTTTCAATGAGCCATGGGAAGCTGTCTGAGAAAAGTGAGGGTATCATGGGAGAGGGAAAATATTAGCCGGCGGACTGATGCAGATGTCACATTTCGCATTCCGAGGAAGTTTGCCTTTGTTCTTCTCCCCGGAGTTACTCTCTTCTTTATTACACTACAGATGATATAAGCGGTAGTGTGTGAAGAGCATTGTTACGAGTAACCTTAGTCATGCATGCGCAGTACAATGAGCGAACCTATTCAACTACATATCGACTGTAACCCATACATGTGTGATGAGGCGCGGATGTCTTTTCCTTCCTTTCATCGGAAGTGCGCGAGCAGGGCGAGACGAAAATGTGAATGGGTTGTCTGTTTCTATTGCCGCCTTGGTAACCCACTTGTCTGATGCCATTCTACTCTGCCTTAGGCTATGTGCTCGTATGTCTGAGTATAATACATAGTGCGAAGTTTTACCTTACTGAACAAACAGAATTCTGCACTTCCGGCAATCCATCCATCCGCTGGTGCTGTACGGGCATCCTTCCTTTTTTGCTTAGTTTATTTCTACTTCTTCGGGCAAGCTTCTCTTTTATTCTACTTCCTTGCACCGCTCGCCTCTTGCTAATTTCCTTACTAGATTGCTAGTTGCACCTTGCTTGGAAGATCTAGGTTGTCATGTGCCTTCGTCCCATCCAAGTAGTTGTATCTGGCAATCAGTATCTGGGGGTGCGGCTATTGTTACACGACCACCCAACCAAGGAAAGAAGTACAGTATTCCCCTGGCTGTGTTCTAGACTTTCTACACGGACGCGACGAGGTGAATGTCTTATTTGGATTGCAGATGGCTTGGTATCGGGGGATGTCGGCGCACGATCTATAGAAGAGAGGAGAGCTGAACTGTGTAAGTGAGCTTGGGTGGGTTAAGTAGGTGGCTAGGAATAAATTGGTCCTTCGGAGACGCCATGTGCTAAGTTAAGTATCGCATCATAGCTTCCGGCGGGGTGATTACCGGTGACTTCAACAACTTTTAGCTCGTGTTCTGTTACTCTCTTACTCAGCCCTCGAGTTACCTTACAGTACTGTACTTGTGATAGTAAGGTAGATTGTTGAAAAGCAATTGGATAATTTATATTACTGGAGCTGAACAAACGGAATACCGGTACTCGGGTACGTAAAACAAAAACCCACAATAGACATAACCTAATAAGTGCAAATGTACTTGTACGTACCGCGTTTCACCAGAGAACCCCACCAAAAAAATCTCTCGATCTAGAATAATTTTCCCGTCCCAACCACTACTACCCCCACCGCCACCCACAACAACAGGTCTCGCCGCCCGTTCCTCCCCAACCTCACTTGGCAAAAAGCTAAGTATCATCATCCCCACCTGTATTTTCCTTCCTTTTCTTAGAGCCCTTATCCTCCGGGCCCGCGTCATCCCCACTTCCCCCCTCGCGCCCTCTCTTGGCCACCTTGGCTTTCTTGTTCACACGGCGCTTTGCAGCGGCCTTCTCAGCGGCGCTTTGAGCTTGTGGCGGAGGTGCAGCAGGCGCAGCTAGCGGTTGCTCTCTGGAACTAGATGCCATTAAAGAACTCGCGCCAGAGGCGGTGGCGGCGGCCATAGCGGCGGCATGATTCTTTTTTATGGCAGCTAGCCTATTGGATGCGGAGCGCGGATTTGTATACCCAGTTTCTCTGGCCACAGCTTCGAAATCGATCTGTAGAATGTCGAGGAGATGTAGTAGTGGTAAGTGCTATGGCTGTAGATTTGTGGATGTAGGGGGAAAATGAGGGGGAGGAGGACAGAATAGACGTACCTTCCCAGAATTGTTCATCAAACAGCTTAGTAGGAATTTGTAGTCATCACTGGATGCCATGGTTGACACCAACTCAAATTATTGTTCCCTTATCTTGCTTTTTTTCGTCTGCCTGTTCTCGTTGGGTCCAAGAAGGATCGTTAAATCAGCAGTAGATCCCCCGATTCGCTCGATTTATATACGCGCGGCACAGCCAGCGAGATCGGTATAGTAGAATATTTAAGGGGAAAAAAACAATAGGACAAGACAGCAATCCCTCGATGTTGTTGCGCAGTTCGGTGCAGTAGTGGATGGGGGGGTTCGTGTACTCTGTATATGAGGAGAATCGGATTGGATGAGGAACCAGATTTAACCTGGACGAGGGACTTCCAGCCGGTTTTTATGAAAAAGCTCATTGACCGAAGTGAGTGTAGTAGAGTGTGAATGATCATAGTAAAGTTCGAGAAGGAGGGAGGAAGAGGAGGAGGAAGGCGATTAGTGATTGCCGCTGCCACTCACTCGCTCTGAGACGCCATCCTCCTGCGTGCTCACCAGCCTTGATCTCTCATTTATTTTTAACTCCGATTGTGGATCTAAGTCATGGTGCACTTGATGCTGTCTGCTTGCTTCCTGAATGCAAGACATGTGACTGAATAGTGCGCTAGCTAGCAGCTAAAGCGGGATCACGAAGATGGGTAGAGCAGCTACCGAGGGCGGTAGGAAGGGAATGAGGAGGAGTTTGAGGGTGGAAGTCGAGTCCTGTAGTGAATGGGCAAGTGAAGAACCCGAGAGAGGTTGCAAGCTGTGTGTTAGATGCGATGTTCTCGAAGTGCACAGCCCGAGGTGCTGGGTATTGTTATAAGTTGTACTTTTGATATTGGTACATGGTGTACTCGGCCTAGGAGAAATCTATAACAAATGAAGCACGGACGCAACGGAGGTTGGGAAATTCAGAGAAAAGGAGACACCTGATGACCTGATGGCAGACATTTACACTCAATTCTTTGTAATCAGGTCCATATTGTTCATCAGGCAGGGCAACTTTATTTCCTCTTCTAGTCAACTCATGTGGTCGTGATTCCTTTTAGTTCATTGTACCTCACTTGTGCACGTCTTATAGACGAAAGCACTCTAAGTATTAGTATAGCATTGGTAGCTAGGCCGAATGGAAGGATATACTACTACTACTCTCCTTTTCTCTCACACAACCCAACCATTTTCTCATTCTTTCCAACAGTCAAACCACGAAGGGAGGGGGAAAAAACCCTCAAGAAAAGCAAAGAAAACAAACAAAACCGATGAGAGAGCAGGCAAACCTACTTTAGCCAATCCCTACCTATCGGCCTGACCAACCCGGTATAAAAAACCACAAGTTTTTTGCTGTAGAAAACTGAGTCCATCGTAAATCTGAATCAAGGGCATCGATCAAAGCTTCCCTCCATCGATTGGTTATGAGACAAGTGAAAATGCCCGGAGTCACCTGTTTAGGTGGATTTGTCCACACCCCCCTCTGAAACAACGGCCAACCTATTTTTCCCCGGGACCGGTTGACTTGCCACGCCGTACTGCAACATTCGAGTACGGTACGGCACTTGTCCCCAGACCATATGTGCTCAAAAACAGGGGGGTACCTCATATCTTGTATGGGCGCTCAGACACACACGGATTTTTTGCCAACATTCCTTTTAATCCCTGTTTCTAGGCATCATACCTGCGGAGGAGTGCCAGCGAGATACAAGGCCGAAGATTTCAATGATTTTGCATCTGAGGCTAATTGAAGATCGCGTTACGGATCATGACATGTACTGCGCATGCGAGTGTGATAAGTTACTCGTAAGCCCTGCCCTAACCTAAGATTACCCCCGGGCGTACTGTGCAGCACAGTATCCGTTGTTGAAAAATTTCAAGAAAATACCGATGACGGCAGTTTGCCTGGAGAGAAAGGGGGCTTCGCGATTGGTTGGATCGGGCTAATGAAGGGCAATGTTGAAAGGGTCACAAAGTGGCTTTTGCTTCGGCGCAGGGAGGGAGGTGGCTTCCTGTAGATAGTTGTAATATCTTAGTCGCGGTAACCTATTGACACGGGAGTTCCCTGACATATGCCTGTACGGGTACAGTACCGGCACCGCACTGTACCGTAAGCCGATTAACTTATCACTTTATTGGTTTCGTACAACCCATTCAGGTCGGGTGGGTGGGGTCCGGCATCGGTATGTCATAGCCTGGGCCGAAGAATCATGAATCATGAACCATGAATCGTCCCGGCATCAAAGCACAATCTCCATACAACAGCAAGTGTCCACCCAACACAACCGCAACGTACCGCAATAACCTAAGGTGTGATATTCCGGCAGAAAAGAGAATATAATACAAAGCCCCGTGCTCCCCCCCCCCCCCAATTTCTGTCGTTTGCTCAGCTTCCCTTCTCAGATCCATCAGATGACCCTTACGAGACACGATCTCATAGTCTATTAAAAAAACAAAACAATGCCACCAATCGTAACCACAAACGAAGAAATAATCGAATTTCTACTGCTCTGCATAGAACATAATCCCGGCAAAGCAAGTCCAGGTCCTCCACTAATTTCTCCAGCCAAGCAATTTGCTAACAACCCACGAACGAATACCAGACAAACTTCGACCAAGTGGCCAAAGAATCTACTCTAACCCGCAACGCCTCGGCGGCTTATCAAAAGCTCTACAGTCTCCGCCGGAAGTTCCGGCAATCCAAGCCTGCCCCTGATACTTCCCCTTCCTCATCTTATATTCTGGGTGGTGGCGACGGCGGCGGGAGTAGCGGAAGTGAGCTCTTTGGCACAGCAACGAAGGAGCCTGCTGCCGCCAACTCCCCTAGCAAGGTTGTCAAGAAGTCGCCAAGAAAGAAGAAGAAGAGGAGCACGGATTCTGCGCCTGGTACGGGTGTGGGTGAGGATAGCCCGGTTGGCGTTGGGCAGAAGGTGGTGAGCGGGAATGGAGATTGGAGGAGTAGTGAGGGATTTGGTGCGAAGGTTGGGTGAGGTGGAGATTAGTATTGTGGGTGGTTTAACAAGTGAGAGTGAGCGGGGTGAGTCAGTGAATAATTGAGGTGGGATTATCTTTTTCATGGGTATCTGGCAGAGGCATTTTTATCTCGTGATTGATGGGAGTATTTATTTATGACAATGTGATCATCAGGTGCTAAAAGATTAGATGAAACTTTTACTACTTTTGCATTGGACATAACCTGGTAGTGGTTGGGGAATTACTAAGAACGGGTCGTGTCAAAGTAATACATAGGTATGCTAGAACTTGAAGTCTAACTAAGGATTCTCTGTCGTTTGGTGATGATTTACTTACTTAAGTAGGGATAATTGTGATATGTGATCCGAGCTACTGAAATGATAACCCGCTTGCAGTTCTAGTGCTTCCTAAGCAACCCTAATACACTCTTGTGCCGTCACTCCCGTCTACCAATGCAAAGAGCCCAGCTTGTTGGTATTATATTACGGTAGCCTAGATGGCAGCCTGGACGAACACAATTTAGGAACAAAAGAATATTATAGGTGGGTGCTCATCCCAGCTTCCGAAATCCATGATAATATGCCGTAAATTCTGGTTGTTCCAAGGGTGTTATCATATCTCCGCATTCCTCGGTGCCAAGAAACACACCCAAAGTGAAGTCGATCTCAACCTCAACCACCCTACCCAAGGACTACTGAATCGAGGGGTTTGTAGTAAAGACATTACAATAGTATTCACAGGAGTGCTGAAAGGAACCTTTTTAATGATCCTAATCGAGCCTTATATCGGTAACGATCTCCACCATATATCTTTTTCGCATTGCCCGAGGGTTCTATCCCATAATCCCCTTGGATAGTGGCCAATCTCCACGCTCGCCATCCACGACGCCGCCCTGGCCTCACTACTGAAACAATCTCATACAACACAGTCGCCACCTCCGGAACGTGCACCTACATCATCCCATAATTTGCTACTAACAAATTAACCCATTTTACCCATTGCGCAAGCTAAGTGCAGTCAGCAGTTAGTTAGTCGGTCGGTCGGTCACATGCTCGGCGAACATCCCGATCACAGTTTCGGTATTCGGCATGTGCCAATGAGACACCGACGGGTTTTTGGCGGACGGAGCGTGCATAGCTTAGTTCGAGGTCTGTACCGTAGGCATTGACCGGTTTCATAATCCCCGTGATATTATGCTTGAAACAGTATAATGTAATGACCTGTGAAGACTTGAATAATAGTATACTAGGAGGTATTGCTTGTATGATACTGGTTTCTTGGGGCCATGGTGCCTTGTACTAGGGCCCTGCATAAGGCTTAGCACACCCCGAAGCGGCTTACCGGCCAAAAAATCCCCAACAACCGGTGAGAGCCTAAAGTGGGGGTGTTCGGTGCTGAATTCCTGCCCCTTGTATCGGGGCAAAATGTGCTGGGGTGGGATGAGGTTTGAGGGTTTGAGGGATGTCTCTGATGCTGAGATGGCTCAATGGTGGTGGTGGTGGCGGTGGTGTGAGATTTGGAATGGTTTAGCTTAGGATCGGACTGGGAATTGTACTCCCCCCTCTTTGTTCTTTTTACTATCATTTGTACCGGGAAGAGTGCTTGCTGCAGTGTTGATGGGTCTGGGGGAGGAGCTCTGGTTGATTGACTATGACTTGGGTTTAAAACATGACGGAATTGTTCGAGATCGTTCTTTTGAAACATATTAAGTACTAGCCCAACATCAAGCCTCACGGTGACGCCCTAGTACAGCCACGTGTGCATACCCCCTAGTGTAGTACATGTCCAAACAAATAACTGTCAAGAAATATACTCACGGAAAGATAAAAATGGGAACAATGTCCCTTCCATGGCCACTTGTACGGTACATTGCTAACTGCTGTGCTAATGAATTACTCATAGAGAGCACATTCCCACCCTGCACGTCCTGGTTGTACAACAATACAGAATGTACTTTTCCACAAGAACAAAAAAAAAGAAAAGAAAGGGAGGTTCATGGTGCCCGTTCTTCGTACATTCTGTTTGGGAATGTGTACCTTTAGGGGGATAACTTGAACATAGATTTCATGCTTGAAAGGTAAGTTATGCCCATTAGAAGTCCAAGCATAGTTGTACATGGTACGAACTCGAAATGCAGATCATTTCGCGGCACGCAACTAGTACCAATACACGTATGATACTGATCAAAAGGGCCTTCTCTCTCTAGATTACTGACTGAGCGCGTTTGTGCTGCGGGGTGCCCTGACTATCTTAGATAGGAAGTTATACTGCAGAGTGCCTGCATCGCTGACCCCGCCTATCATATCCCGGTACGCAGAGGCGGAAGGGGAGATAGGGGGGGAAAAAGACAAGCCAGGAAAAAGACATTCTAAGGGTGGCATTAGAATATGAATTAAGCTTAACTACGATATAGTAAACCAGATCTAATCTCTGTACTGCAACCCTGCAAGCAAGCTTCATACCCTCCCCCCACACCCGGCCGAACCACCATGTTTTTCAGCGAGCTTGAGAAAAATATATAACCCCCAGAATAACCCAATAATCCACCCTCAATTCTCCCTAATTCCTTCTCCAAACCCCACCACAATCCTGAATCAAAATACAATACAACCCATTTTCTGACTCAAAATCACCAAATATCACCCGTTTTCCATCCTATCTCTCTCTCCGCCACGAAGCCCCATGTCGCAACCTAGCCCCCCTCCAACCCCTCCGAAAACCCCCCAGACTCGTCGCAAACCCACCGGCGCGGGGAAGGAAGACTTCCTCCTAGCAGTCCTGGAGTGTATGGAAGGCTCGCCAAAAGTTACCCCTTGCCCCCCCCCCCCTCCCTTATCCTCTGGAAGTGTTAATACAGGGCATGTATATAGATCGACTTCGAAAAACTCGCCCAGAAGATGAACTACAAGTCCGCCGCCGTAGCGAACGCTAGGTTTCACCAGATCAAGCGCGCTGTTATTAAAGCCTCGGATGCAGCAGCCCCGGGTTCGCCGCCGCCGCCGTCGCCGGCGAAAAAGGTTGAGAAGATTGAGAAGGTTAATAATAATAAGGAGGAGGCGGCGGGGAATGGGGTTGTTAAGAAGAGGGGGCGTGGCAGGCCGAAGAAGGTCAAGGTGGCACCAGCGGCGCCGAGCCAACCTGCTGGAGGGGAGGGGGGGCGTGGGAAGAAGGCTTTTGGGGAGGATTTTGGAGGAGCTGATGGAGCGGGGGGAGGGGGGATGATTGACCCGAGGGTGTTGGGGGTGGGGAGTGGAGATAGGATGATGGAAGATGAGGAGGAGGAGGAGACGGAGCTTGAGGGGGAGAAGGGGGGTAGGGTGGGGTTTGGACTTTAGGAAAGTGGGGGGGGTCTCTGGGTGGCTAGTATTTAGGAGGAGGAGGAGGAGGGGGAGGAGTGTAGCTTGTGTATTTATTAGCGTATTGGTATTACAATCCTGCCTGCCTTGCCCGCCTTGTTTTTTTCGTAGTCAGCCGGAAATATTCATTTGGTCACAGTAAATCCCAAAGTTAAGCTGAGCTTTGTTTAGTCCGAGTGATACTTGTGAAGTGACATAACGGAATTTCCTCATAATATGGCTGAATCGTTGCTTGCGTGTGGATTCGTATCATAGTCACTTCTCTGATCTTATCGCTTTCCACTTTCCTTAGACGATCGATCGATATTGTCTTCCTTTCCACTTGCCTAAGTTAGTGCTCACGAAATAAGTGGTAGCAATTCGTGGTGTAGAGTACCACCGTACCAAATTCAAGATATCATATCCTACACACCACAAACAGTACTAGCCCACTTGGATCAAACCCAAATATCACACACTGCACCTCCCCTCCACAACACCCCCTCCTCCCTCTGCTGCCTGCCCCTCCAACCTCCACTCTCTCTGCCTACCACCTAGAACCCAACACTCCCCACACTGTACCCTCCAAGCCCCTGTGCATCCTCCTCCTCCTTGCACCACTGCCCCTTGCCCCTCTTACTATTCAACCCTCCACACAAAACCTGCACTACAAGATGTCAGACAAAGGAAGTATTCTACATAGGTTCGTTCTCCAACATGCACACTTTTGTTATATTCTGGCAGAGATTGTGATGTAGGGTACTGGTGGAGGGTGTGGGGTGGGTGTGTGTGGGTGGGTAAGTGCATTTGGATTGGGTGTGGTGGGGTATATATAGGTGGTTGTGTGCCCTGTCTATTGCTCGGATGTGAGTGGATTAGATGGATAGATGGATGGATGGATGGTGAGGATTTTGGGGTATGTGTTGTGTTTTCATTCATTCTACTATCGGATTTCGGATTTTATATGCTGATTAACTTAACTATCTACCAAAGCACACTTAACCAACTCTGCAAAATGTACTCCAAAAACGACAGAAAAATCCAATTCCTCCTTGCAATTCTCGACTGTCAAGTCGGTCAAGTCAAAGTCTGGGGGGGGGGGGGGGGGGGGGGGGGGGGGGGGGGGGGGGGGGGGGGGGGGGGGGGGGGGGGGGGGGGGGGGGGGGGGGGGGGGGGGGGGGGGGG
>Ga0307517_10000419_pt1 | contig 72682 bp, 61 predicted proteins | sample 23_EM_MG_FD_194515 | JGI IMG/M metagenome (GOLD analysis project Ga0307517, IMG submission 194515) | Populus trichocarpa ectomycorrhiza microbial communities from riparian zone in the Pacific Northwest, United States - 23_EM | ecosystem: Host-associated > Plants > Roots > Unclassified | place... | reverse complement strand
TACCAGTTCATGGGCGGCCTGGCTGCGACCGTGCAAACCCTCCGGGGCCGCGCGCCGCGCATTGCCCATATCGACACTTCGCGGCCGGAGGCGCCGCTGTCGCGGCCACTCAGCCACGAAATCTCACGCGTGGTGCGAGGCCGCGCGGCCAATCCGAAATGGATCGCCGGCGTGATGCGCCACGGCTACAAGGGCGCATTCGAGATTGCCGCCACGGTGGATTATCTATTCGGTTTCGCGGCCTCGACCGACGCGGTCTCCAACCATCATTTCGATCAATTGTTCGCTTCCTATCTGGAAGACGAGCGCGTACGAGACTTCATGCAGACCGCCAATCCGGCGGCGCTGCGCGAAACCGCCGACCGTTTTGCCGAGGCGATCCGGCGCGGGCTATGGACCCCGCGCTCCAATCGCGCCGCCGACCTGATCGCCGAACTCTTGCCGACTGCGCAGAAGGAAATCGCATGACCGGAACCCCGACTGAATCAGACGAAGCCGAGAATGAACGGCACCGGGAGAAAGCCCGCAAGCACAAGGCCGCGCGTGACAAGATCATGGCGACCAAGATTGGCGAGAAAGGCCTCCTGATCGTCAACACCGGCACCGGCAAGGGCAAGACATCGGCGGCGCTCGGCATGGTGTTTCGACACATCGGCCATGGCTATCCCGTGGCCGTCGTGCAGTTCACCAAATCGCCGGCATGGGACACTGGCGAGGCCAAGCTGCTGGCGAAGTTTCCGGAACTGGTGACCCTGCACATCATGGGCGAAGGTTTTACCTGGGAAACCCAGGACCGCGAACGCGACATCGCCGCCGCCACCAAGGGCTGGGAGCGCGCCAAGGAGCTGATCCGGGACGACCGCCATCGCATGGTGCTGCTCGACGAACTCAACATCGTGCTGCGTTATGATTATCTCGACCTCAACGAGGTCCTGACTTTCCTGCGCGAGGAAAAGCCCGCCGACAAGCACGTCGTCATCACCGGGCGGAACGCAAAACCGGAACTGATCGAGATGGCCGATCTCGTCACCGAAATGACGTTGGTGAAGCATCCGTTCCGCGCCGGTGTGAAAGGCCAGAAGGGCATCGAATTCTGATGCAGCGGCCGACGCCCGCGCTGATGATCCAGGCCACCGGCTCCAACGCCGGCAAGTCGACGATCGTTGCGGGGCTCGCCCGCGCGTTGGTGCGGCGCGGCCTGAAAGTGGCGCCGTTCAAGCCGCAAAACATGTCGAACAATGCCGCCGTCGCGATCGAGGGCGGCGAGATCGGCCGCGCGCAAGCCGTGCAGGCGAGGGCGGCGCGGCTGGCGCCCAGCGTGCATATGAATCCGGTGCTGCTGAAACCGGAGACGGATACGGGCGCGCAAATCATCGTGCAGGGCAAGCGCTGGGGCACGCTGCGCGCGAAGAACTATCTGGAAAAGAAGGCGGCGTTGCTGCCCGCGGTGCTGGAGAGTTTTGCTCTTCTCGCGCGCGATGCGGATATCGTCCTGGTCGAGGGCGCCGGCAGTCCGGCAGAGATCAATTTGCGTGCCGGCGACATCGCCAATATGGGATTTGCGGCGGCCGCCAATGTGCCGGTGGTGATGCTCGGGGATATCGATCGCGGCGGCGTCATCGCAAGCCTGGCCGGCACGCATCTGGTTCTGGAGCCGGATGAGCTGGCGCGGATCCATGGTTTCATCATCAACAAGTTTCGAGGCGACGTTGGATTGTTCGACCAGGGGCTGGCCGCGATCACGCGCCTTACGGGATGGCCCTCGCTCGGCGTGGTGCCGTGGTTGCCGCAAGCCGCCTGGCTTCCGGCGGAAGATGCGGTCGATCTCGATCGCACGCACGGTTCATCGGCCACGCGCATAATTGCTGTCCCGGTTCTCGCCCGCATCGCCAATTTCGACGACCTCGATCCGTTGGGCATGGAGCCCGGCGTTAAGCTCGTCTTCGTCCCGCCGGGTGAACCGATTCCTGCCGAAGTCGAAATCATCATCCTTCCCGGCAGTAAATCCACGATCGGCGATCTCGCCTTTTTGCGCGCGCAGGGATGGGACATCGATATCAAGGCTCATGTCCGCCGCGGCGGCCACGTCCTTGGGCTCTGCGGCGGCTATCAAATGCTGGGCAAGACCATCGACGACCCTGATGGTGTGGATGGCCGTGCTGGCACGGTCGAGGGTCTGGGCCTGCTCGATATCGCGACCGTGATGACATCAGACAAATCCACGACGCTTGTCACTGGAACGCATTGTGCGTTGGGCACAGCCATTGAAGGTTATGAGATCCATCTCGGTCGCAGCGAAGGCAACGACTGCGCGCGGCCGGTGCTGACGATTGAAGGTCGTGCCGATGGCGCGATCTCGGCCGATGGCCGCGTGCAGGGTACCTATGTCCACGGTCTGTTTACCGGCGACGCCTTTCGCAAAGCTTGGCTCGCGCAATTCGGCATCGCGTCGTCGCTGGCCTACGAGGCCCGCATCGAAGCGGCGCTGGACGCACTCGCCGAGCACCTCGAAGCGCATCTCGATATCGAGCAAATCCTGAAGATCGCCCGCAGCCGTCAGACGACCAGTGCCAGCGCCGCGTAGGCTGCGGCCTGCAGCAAGCACGCCGCTATCAACAGCTTGAGCGCGCGGCCGATGTCGCTGGGAACGGCCTCCTTGCGTGCCTCGGCGTTGAGAAAGGGATCGTCGACGATCCGTTCGCTGTAGCGCCGTGGTCCCGCCAGCGCGAGGCCAAGAGCACCGGCAATGGCGCTTTCCGGCCATCCGGCATTTGGAGAGCGATGCTTTGTGGCATCGCGCCACATCACCTTCAGCGCTGTCGATATTGCACCACGCGCGACCGGTGCAACGAACGCAACGAGCAGCCCCGATAGCCGGGCCGGGATCAAATTGACGAGATCGTCCAGCCGTGCCGCGGCCCAACCAAAGGACGCGTAGCGTGGGCTGAGATGCCCGATCATGGAATCGGCGGTATTGATGGCCTTATAAGCGATCAAGCCCGGCAGTCCCAGCAGCGCCAGCCAGAACACCGGCGCCACGACGCCGTCTGAAAAGTTCTCGGCGCAGGATTCGATTGCCGCGCGACACACGCTCGCCTCGTCCAGCTGATCCGGATCGCGGCCTACGATCATGGAAACGGCGCGGCGTGCTTCAGCAAGCCCGCCATCGGTGAACGCCGTGCGTACCCGCGCGACATGCTGGTAAAGGCTCCGCTGCGCAATCAGCGTTGAAGCAATTAGTCCAATCAGCACATTGCCGAATGCGATTTGTCGCAACGCCATTTCGATCAAGATTCCGGATAATGCGGAAATGACGAGGAGCAGGATCACCACACCGACGCCGGCGAGTTTCCGTTGCACAGGCGACCGCGTTTCCAGATTGAGCCTGCGGTCGAGCAGCCCGATGAAGGATCCGATCAGGACCACCGGATGCGGCAGCCGCCGCCACAGCCAGTCAGGATCTCCGATCAGGGCGTCGAAGGCCAGGGCTGCGACCACAACAAGAAGCGTGTCGCTCCAGATCAGCACGTCACTGCGCCACGCGCTCGAGTTCCGAGGCCAGGCGATCGAGCGCCTCCGACAGCCTCGGGCCGCCGCATACGGTGAGCTTTTCCGGGATTACGAGCCGCTTCGATGCCGGATAAAATCGCTCCAGCGCCGGATGCAGCATGAAGGCCCGGCCTTCGTCCTCGGCAAAGTCGCCGGCGTCGGAGACCAGCAGGAAATCGGGCCTCAGGCTGACGATCGCTTCCAGCGAGGCAAATCCGCCGAGCTTGTAGCCGAGCTCGGCTGCGGCGTTGCTGAGACCCGCGGTCGCCAGCAGCGAACTCGTCAGGCTGTCGCCGCCGGAAACCCAGCCGCGCCTCGACAGCGCCAGCACGCGATAGGGTTTTCGCGATACGACTTCGCGCGCATGCGCAATCGCCGCATCCAGCCGTTTGATCTCCGCGTCGGCGCGGTCGGGATGCTGCACGAGGTCGCCCATCTGGCGAATTTGCTTCTTCACATCATCCAGCGAGCGTGCGGCGTCGAACTCGGCAACGCGCAGCCCTTTCTGTTTCAATAGCTCCCGTGTCGCGCGTTTGGTGTATCGCCCGGCGACGACGACGTCCGGCTGGAGCACCAGCACATCCTCGGCTTCGCCGGACAGCTTTGGGAATTGCGCAGCTTTGATCGGATCCCAGGAGCGTGCAGCGTCGCGGGAATAGGGGCTGAGCCCGAGGATTTGCGCAGGGTCCGCCAGCGTCACCAGCAGCTGATCGGTGCACAGATTGATCGAGGCGAGCCTCGGCAGTTCGGCGGCGTGCGCCGCGCTCTGCAAGCCGAAGCAGGTCAGCAGTGCGAGCGCCAGAAAAGCGCTTTGCCGCCCCTCGCGTTTTGATGCCGATGATGGCAAGAAGCCCGCATGAAGCATGGTGGTGACCTTACCGAGGCGATCGCGCGCCATGGCGGCGCGCCCGGCAGTTGGCTGGATTTGTCGACCGGGATCAATCCCCGGCCGTGGCCAATTCCGTCGCAATTGCCGGAGGGCGCATGGCAGCGTTTGCCGTCGCGCACTGACTCGGAAGCGCTGCTTTACGCCGCGCGAAAAGCCTATGGCGTGCCCGTTGGTGCCGGCATTGCCGCGGCTGCCGGGACGCAGGCGCTGATCCAGTGGCTGCCTTGTCTCGCCGCTCCCGGCCCGATCGCCATCGTCGGACCGACCTATAGTGAACACGCGCTCGCTTGGCGCAACGCCAGTCATCCCGTGATAGCGATCGACAGTCTCGACGCATGCCCCGACAGCGCCGTTCACGCTGTTGTCGTCAACCCCAACAATCCCGATGGGCGCGTCACCGATCGCGCCACGCTCGCGCGCGTGGCGACGCAGTTGAAGGCGCGTGGCGGCTGGCTGGTCGTCGACGAAGCCTTCGCCGATGTCGATCCAGCCGTCAGCGCGGTGGGGCTCTGCCCTGATTTGCCCGTGCTGATCCTGCGCTCGTTCGGGAAATTCTACGGGCTTGCCGGATTGCGATTGGGATTTGCCGTCGGCGCGCCCGAGTTGATCGCGCGGATCGCCACGGCTTTGGGACCATGGCCATGTTCTGGGCCGGCGCTGTTGGTCGGCGCCGCGGCACTCGGCGATCAGCCTTGGGCGGACCGCACGCGTAAACAGCTTGAAGATCAGGCCCGCAAGCTTGACGAGGTTCTGGTGAAGGCAGGTTTTGCGATTGTTGGAGGCACGCTCTTGTTTCGGCTCGCCCGGCATCCCCAGGCGTTGAGGCTGCATGACGCATTGGCGAAGCAGCATATCTGGTGCCGAAGTTTCGACTGGGCCGATGATCTCCTGCGCTTTGGTTTGCCGCCTGACGCCGCCGGACTGGACCGCCTCGCGGCCGCGCTGAGCGGTTAGGCGAACCATCGGCTTATACTCCCGTCCAGGGGAGGATCACGGCCTCGTTCCGGTAATCGGCGCGGTAGGCACTGATGCGGAACACGTCGGCCATGATCTGGTCCGATAGTGCCTCTCCGGGTTTTCCCTGCGCTGCGAGATGCCCGCCCGACAGCACGAGCACGCTGTCCGCAAAGCGCGCGGCGAGGCCGAGATCATGGGTCACCACCAGCACCAGAACGCCGCGATCCGCGGCGCTGCGTAGATTCATCATGACGTCGATCTGGTAGCGCGGATCGAGCGACGCGGTCGGTTCGTCCGCGAGCACGACCGGCGCCTCGACGGCCAGCACACGGGCGAGTGCGACGCGGCTGCGCTCGCCGCCGGATAATTCGGTGACGGGCCGTTCGGCGAATTCGACCACGTTAGTGGCCAGCATCGCGCGCATCACGGCCTGCTCGTCCGTCCGCGACAGCCGTGCCGGATCGGTCGCGCCATGCGGATAGCGGCCGAGCGCGACGACATCCCTGGCTGGCAACGGCCAATGCACGACGTGGCCCTGCGGTAGATAGCCAAAACGCCGGGCGCGCTCGCGCAGCGGCAGCGAAGACAGGGGATCGCCGCCGACCTCGATCGATCCGGTCGAGGGCACCAGGCCCGCCAGCGCCCGGAGCAGCGTGGTTTTTCCAGCGCCGTTCGGACCCACCAGGGCGACGAGTTGCCCTGAGGGCAAGGACAAGGAGATACCGTCCAGTACGGTGCGGCCCGACAGCGTCACGCCAACGCCCTGCGCGGTGAGCATGGACTGATCACTCATGCGACACCTCCACCGAGGCTTCGGCGCTCGCGCGCAATCAGATAGAGAAAGAACGGCACGCCGATGATCGAGGTCAATACGCCGACCTTGATGTCGGTTGTGGACGGAATGATCCGCACCGCGATGTCAGCGGCCAGCAGCAGCGCAGCACCAGTCAGTGCGCTGGGCACCAGCAGTCGCGCCGGATCGTGGCCGATCAGCGGCCGCACCAGATGCGGAGCAACCAGGCCGATAAAACCGATCGTTCCGGTCACGGAAACCGCGCCGCCGACCCCGAGCGCCACGCCTGTTATGACCAGCAGCCTCAACCGTCCGACATCGACGCCGAGACTCTGCGCGGTTTCCTCGCCAAGGCTGAGCGCGCGAAAGGCGCTACGCTGGCTCAGCAACACGACGGCGCCGGCGATGATGAACGGCAATGCCAGCATCACATGCCGAAAACTTCGGTCTTCCAGCGAGCCGAGCAGCCAGAATGCGATTTCAAGCGCCGCAAAGGGATTTGGCGAGAGATTCATGACCAATGCGGTCGCCGCACCCGCGAGGCTCGAAATCGCCAGGCCTGAGAGAATGAGCAACAACAGCCCGGCATTGCGGCCGGCGATGCTGAGAAGCACGAACACCGACACGAAGGCCATGACGATGCCGGCAACCGGCAGTGCATAGGAGCGCACGTCGGCCCAACCGAGCGCGATCATCAGCACCGCGCCGAATGCTGCCGACTGTGGCGCTCCAAACAGCGAAGGCGACGCCAGCGGATTGCGCAGCAGGCCCTGCAGCGCTGCGCCGGACAGGCCGAGGATGGCGCCGATTGCCAGCCCGAGGATCATGCGCGGCAGGCGAATCTCCCGCACGATGGTCTGTTGTACGTCGCTGCCACCACCGAACAGGGCTTCGATCAGCTTGAGCGGCGTCATCCTGACGGGCCCGACGCCAAGCGCACCGAGCGCGAGCAGTGTCACCAACGTGGCGAGGCCCGCGATCACAACAGCTCGACGTCTGCGGGAATTCGCCGTCACCATGTGGCGTTGAATCCCGCATACACGGCAGGGCCTGTCGTGCCGAAGTTGAAGACCTCCTGGTAGTGCTCGTTGAGGATATTTTCTCCGCGCGCGAACACCTTCCAGTTCTTGTCGAGCTTGTACTCGGTATAGATGTCGACGCGGGTATAGGCATCGACCTGGTTAATCTGGCCGGCGCTAGAGTAGCGTTTGGAAACCGTGAGCACGCGGGGTTCGATCAGCCATCTGTCCGTGGGCGTGATGGTGAGCGAAAAGCGAGCCAGGTTCTTCGGCCGCCGCGCCAGCACCAGACCTGTCGCGAGATCGATCGCGTGGAGATAAGTGTAGGCCGCATTGAACTTCACGAGGCCGGGCAGAACATTGATCGTCGTGCCCACCTCGAGGCCGCTGGTCTCGGCGCGCGCCACGTTGATAAAGCAGCCGGTAGGCTGAATCCTTGTGCACGGTCCAGACACGAAATTGATCAAATTGCTGAAGTCGTTGGAAAAGCCCGTGAGCGAAACGATCACGCGGCCGTCAAACAAGGATTGATCGATGCCTCCGTCGTAGCCGAAGCTCTCTTCGGGTTTGAGCGTCGGCGTGCCGTTGGCCGTATCGTAGAGCTGAAACAGCGTCGGTGCCTTGGCGCCCGTGCCGGCGCTGGTATGGAATTTGGTGCCGGTCTCGGCAATCGTGTAGGCCGCGGTCGCGCGCCACGTTTCGAAGCGCGCCACGTCCACGACATCATCGACCCGGCCGCCGAGGGTGATGTTCAGCCGCTCGCCGATCGGCAGCTGCCACAACGCAAACACCGAATTGGTGTCCTGCGCCTTTCCGATCAGCGGAGTTGTCGGACCGGGTTTCGGCAACACGTTGGTCGAGTAGGTGTTCGCGGTCTCATGCTGGGTCCTGGAGCCGACGATGAGCGAGCCGAGCGGTCCGAGTTTCAGATTGCCCTGATATTCGGCGCCGGTGCTATTGCCGACGAAGCCTGAAACGATGGACGTCGTATTCTGCGGCAGCTTGTTGGTCTTGTAGGTCACATCGTTGAACTGGCGATCGATGTGGGTGTCGAACACGTTGAGGTTATGCGTGAGAATGCCGCCGAATGTATCCACCGAGGCACGCCCCCAGACCTGGTCCAATTGCCGTGTGGCACTTGAAGGCGTGTCGGGAAACGTTCCGGTCGATTGATCATAGGCCGAGCGCGTGAATGAGGACAGCATGCCGGTCTCCAGCCGCACGCCTTCACCGGCATCGTAGCCGAAGCGGGCCGAGCCGCCGACACGGTCGAAGCCGTCGCGTTCGAGCGGACCGAATTTGGCCTCGAGCGGCGGAATGCGATAGCCGAAGCGGGAGAAGCCGTTACTGTGCTGGCCGCCGCCGGTGACCGCATACGACCACGGACCCTGCGACCCCGTCACCGATCCGTTGGTGACGGCGGTGCCGTAGCTTCCGCCCTCGGTCCGGACGTTGAATTGCGCGGGACCCGAGCCTTTCTTGGTGATGATGTTGACGACACCGCCCATCGCATCCGAGCCGTAGAGCGCGCTTTGCGGGCCTTTCAGCACTTCGATCCGTTCGATGGCGCTCGGCGCGAACATCGCGAAATCGAAATCGCCGCTCGCCGCGGTCGGATCGTTGATCCGGATGCCGTCGATCATCACCAATGTCTGGCCGGTATTGGCGCCCCGTAGCCGGATGTTCGTGGTCGCGCCCGGCCCGCCGCTTTCGGAGATGTCGAGGCCGGGAACCGTTCTCAACGCGTCGACCAGCGAACCGGGATTGCTGGTCGCTAGCGTCTCGCCCTTGACCACGCTGATCGAACTGCCGGTGCGACTGATCGGCTCGGGCTCCCTGTCGGCCGTGACCACCATTTCGGTGGGCGGCGCGGGCGGAGCAGCGGGGGGATTGGTGGCCGGCCGGACCGGGCCGGTGCGACGATCGCGATCCCTGCGAACCTGGCGGACCGGTTTCTGTGGAGAACTCGGATTGACCACCACCGGTGGAAGTTGATCCGAATTCGACTGCGCGCGCGCCGCGCTGTGACAACAAGCCAACGCAACGATGGCTGCCGAGCCGGCAGCATATTTTAGCAAACCCATAGCGCCCCTTCCGTCGACCCACCGTCGAACGAGTTAAATCCTCGTCAGCGGCCGGTCTCCTGGCTCGCGGTGGTCTCGCGATCCGCCTTCCCGGGCTTGCAGGGCAAGTCCAGTGGCCGTTTGGATCGCGAATGCCGCTTACAGTTGCGGGGGCAGCTGCGGCATAAGGGCAATTGCCCTGCACCGCATTCCCGTTTCACCTTCAATGGAAGGCACCGATGACGGCCGCAAATAAGCACAATAGGGCGGCCAATTCAAACCCGTGCGAACAGGCAATGGCGTCCTATCCCGCTTGCGGATATGACTTGGCAAAAGCCTTGAATTGGATGGCTTCCCTCAAGATCATTGCCCAAATCGGCAATTCCGACGCGTTGGCGGACACAGGCAGCATGAAGATTGATCCGTCAGCCGCGCCACATTTCGACAGCGCTTTCCGCGCCCGCTTGCACGATCTGTTTTGCTGGCGCCGCGACGTGCGCCGGTTTCGGTCCGACCCTTTACCACCCGGCTTGCTGGAGCGATTGATCGAGATCGCCTGTCAGGCGCCTTCGGTCGGGCTCAGCCAGCCCTGGCGCTTCGTCGTCGTGGACGACCATGACCGTCGACAGCGGGTGATCGAGAATTTCGAGTCCTGCAATGCTGCCGCGCGCAACGACTACACCGGCGATTTGTCGACAAGATACGCCGCCTTGAAGCTGGCTGGACTGCGCGAGGCGCCATGTCATCTGGCTGTGTTTGCCGACCGTTCAACCGCGACCGGCCATGGACTGGGCCGCCGCACGATGCCCGAGATGGCGGACTATTCCGTGGTGACGGCAATCTTCTCGATTTGGTTGGCGGCGCGTGCGGAGGGGGTTGGCGTAGGATGGGTGTCCATCCTCGATCCGGCCATGATGGCCGGAATTCTCGACGTTCCCTCGACCTGGCACTTTATCGGATATTTCTGTCTCGGTTATCCGCAGGCCGAAGACGATAGCCCGGAATTGGAGCGCGTCGGCTGGGAAGAACGCCAGCCGGCGAGCAACTTCGTTTTTCGCAGGTGATCTGACGTGGCGGGCAACATCGATCGCGTTGTCTCCTCCGCGATCGCGAAAGCCCCGTCGTCGTTTCGGTTCGCTTTCCTGGACGACGATGGGGCAGCTTTCGACCAATGGAACCGTAGTAACGCTTTGTTAGGAAATTTGATCGACTGGTTTAAGGCGTTTGGTTTGCAGTCGTGTGGGGCGCAGTCTTTTGGACCTGCTAATGTCGGCCCAAGGAATCGCCCAACAGTTCTCGTTTTGTTCTAGTCAGAATCACTGTTCGGAGCTACAATACGGCCGCAAGGCCGGATAAAGGGGTCTAAAATGGGCGTAACCACATTCCCACGATTGCATTCCGCAGGATTGCAGGGGGCGAAAGCGGTCGGGAAGGCGCAGATAACGCAGACGACTAAGTCAAAATCAGAACAGGCGCCGAGGAAGGTGCCCGCGCACCGGGGGAATGAGGGGCAACAACAGAATGACCGTGGAGGCTCTCTACCGCGAAAGTGACTTCGAAAGACAGGTCGAGGCTCCGGAAAAGGAAAATGACGTCCGTGATCCATTCCGACGCGATCTAGCGCGGCTTGTCCATTCGCCCGCGTTCAGGCGTCTGCAAGGTAAAACGCAACTCTTTCCGTCTGACGAGAACGATTTCTTTCGAAATCGGCTGACGCATTCGATAGAGGTCGCTCAGATCGCGACCGGTATCGCGCTTAATTTGAACAGCAACGAGCTCGTGGACGATCCTGTCAATGAGCATCTGCTGCATTTTGCCGCTTTAGCGCACGACATCGGTCATCCGCCGTTCGGTCACAACGGGGAAAAGACCTTGGACGTTGAGCTTCGCAACCATGGTGGTTTTGAGGGAAATGCTCAAACGCTACGCATTTTGTCGCGGCTGGAAAAAAAGGAAACGATGACGTTTCCATCGTCCTCGGTCCTTGCTGAACCCGTGGATGAAAACGGAGATGATCTACGTCTCGGGCTTAATCTCACGTACCGCACGCTCGCTTCGATATTGAAATACGATCGCGTAATTCCGTCGACCGATGAAGAAGCAAAACGAAAGAAATTTCGTCGCCCGATAAAGGGCTACTATGATGTCGAAGCCCAGCTTGTGGAACGTATCAAATCCAAGGTCGCTCCAGGCTACAAGGGGCCCTTCAAGACGCTCGAATGCAGCATAATGGACCTTGCCGACGACATCGCTTATTCAACATACGATGTTGAAGATGCTTTTAAAGCGCAGTTCCTGTCGCCACTCGGCATGGCGGGTGCCACCGCGGATGAAAAAGCAGAGATTGCCGAGGAGATAAACCTAAAGCTTGAGGAGGAATACGAGGCAGAGGCTGCGGCCAACTTGCTTACGATCGAGGAGATCGACGCTGTGCTGCAGAGCGTGTTCTATGACCTCTTCGGCGAACTCCCCGAAGGTGATCCCTACCAAACCTCAGCGGAAATCTATCGACAATCATGCGTGCTAGGGGAGAACGGGTATTTCAGAACTGACTTCACCTCCAAGCTTGTCCATCTCTTCATCAGCGGCATTGAGTTCTTCCCGAACAGCGAATTTCCGTGCATGAGCACGGTCAAGTTCAAAATCGAGACCTTCAAGATGGTCGAAATCTTGAAGAAGTACGCCTTCCGCTCGCTAATCATGTCTCCAAGGCTCAAGATTGCTGAAAGTCGCGGCAACGACATCATTAAAACGATATTCAATGCTTTATTGAAAACCGATGACGGTCGTCGCCTTCTGCCTGATGACTGGCGGCGAGTTTACTTTGGCCGAGATGGCGACGCGTGGCGTTACCGGACAGTGTGCGATTTCATCGCGAGTATGACCGATCGGTACTGCGTGGAGTTTTATTCCCGCCTAATCGGCATCGACGCTCCTTCGATACATAAGCCTTACTAAGGCAACCCATGTATGAAGCTCGCAAAATTTGTAACTTTCTATTGGCGAATTTCGACTCGGTCGAATTCGACCTGACCAACCTGCGCATCAACAAGCTGCTTTTTTTCATTCATGCGGAATCGCTCCGGCTCCGACCGCAAGGCCTCATCCGAAACCATTTTGAGGCTTGGCAATTCGGGCCAGTCGTTCGGCCGGTATTCGACACGTTCAAGATTTACAAGGACAGCCCGATTGATGCTCCCGCGCTTTACCTGGACTACGCGTCGGGAAAGAAACTGCCGGTCCCGTTCGATGACATATCTGCTGTCGATCGCGACATTATCGTTCGAGAGTTCAAGAACTATAGCCGCTTCACCACGGGCCAGTTAGTCGACCTTTCACACGAGCGTGGCGGGCCGTGGGATATCGTATACCAGTCGCACCTTGCGGATGCGACGCAAAGTCCGCGCATTCCGAACGAGTTGATCAAAAAACACTTCGGCGGGGATAAGTCAGCTGTCCGTCATTGACTACATCTTGTGTCGGAACCGGGACTCAGGTACTAGCTCATAAGTTAAGCTCCAAGCGACCAGGAGGTCCAATGGCGGGGCGTGGGAAGTTCTTTGAGCTGCTCGATTTTCCGAAGTTCGCGTATCCGTCCGTTGTCGGCCTCGACGCCGTCCAGACGTCCTATAACCTGATCGAACGGCTCGGCGGCAAGGGCTTCATGTCCTATGCTCAAATCTGGTCGAGGATGGGCCTCATCGTCAGCGGCCACGCGACTGAAGCCTTCATTCAATCGCAGTTCAGCGCCTACGGCGATGACTGGAAGAACGCATCCATTCAGGATGTGGTGCGGCAGCTTCGGCAATATTTCGGCGGCCGGGGCACATGGTACCCGTATCCAGCTAGGCCTTCAAAAGTTTTGGGCTTCTGGTTCAAGCCGAGCATCAAGGGTGTCTGGTACGTCGACGGCCAAGCCTATGCCGTGCTCATCAACGCACGTAAGGGCCAGCGCCTTTTCCCCGATCACGTTCGCTTCTTGGCTCGTGGCGTTTATGAATTGCACTGCATCGACGATCCCGCCGATCCCATTCCCTTGATCCTCGACGTCAGCCAGCACGAGGAAGGCGAAGGCAGAATTCTGCGACCTTACATCGTGCGCCCGGATGAAGCTGTTTCGTTTGAGGAGTTCGATGACGCCGTGAGACAGTTCCTCAAGGCATTGGAGTTGGCCGGCGTCGCACTTCCGCCAGACCCAATCGACAGCGTGACCGATCTCTTCAAGAAGAAATAGGTCTCGACGCTCGCGCATCGCGTTAAACAATTCAGGGCCCCTATAAAGCGGGGCCCTTTTTGTTGGCGACCTAACCTCGAATGGACGGCGTCAGGACGAAATTCGCTATAACCTTTTGATTGTCATTGGTGAGCGCGGTGGGACTCGAACCCACGACCCCATGATTAAAAGTCACGTGCTCTACCGCCTGAGCTACGCGCTCACTCGACGCGCTGTGTAGGGGGCGGACCCCTGCGGGTCAATAGGATAGGCGCGGGAAAATCGCGCGGCGCACGACCAAAATTCCTGAGGTTTGGCTTATGGTTAGTTCGGCTTCTTCAAGCTGGCGGCGGCGATCGATCCACCGCCACTTAATTGGCTTCTAATTGGCTTCGCGGCGAATCTCGGAGGCGACCGGCTGGGAGGGGCTGGCGACCGTCGGCAGCCTGACCGGGCGGATCCCGATCAGTTCCGCCGTGCGCACCGCGCTGTTGCGCCAGAAGGCAAAGGAATTGATCCGGGAGTTCTCCAGCAGTGCGATCGCGACCGCTGAGAGGAACGGCAGGCTTTCCAGCACCAACACGCCCGCGAAAATGTAGATCTCGCGCACCTGCTTTCCACCGTTCATCACCACCAGCACGGTGGCGCCGACCAGTAGCAGCACGCCGATTACGGCCTCCCAGAACGCCTGGAATTCGATCGACATCCGCGACAGGCCGCCCTTGGAGGTGCGGGCAAAGGCGAGGTGTTCGGTGATCAGGCCCTGAGCCACGGCGCGCGACACCGTCCACTGCACGCTCATCGCCGCGATCATGGCGCCCAGCATCTGCCCGGCCTTGATCTTCACCCGCAGGCGATAGAGCGCAATGAAATGCACCAGCGAGACGACGAAGGAGGCAATGATCGGCAGCGTCAGAATCTTGTCGGGAATGGCGATGTCGGCGAACGCCACGATCGGCACCCAGATCAGATTGAGGATCGCGACCACCACGCCGAGACTTTCGGCGCCGAGCCAGTTCAGCCAGCCGAGCGAGAATTCCCGGCGCTGATCCGGCGAAAGCCGGCTCGCGCCGGGCAGGAAACGCCGCCAATGCTTCTTGACGATCTGGAAGCCGCCATAGGCCCAGCGGTGGCGCTGCTTCTTGAACGCTTCATAGGTGTCGGGCAGCAGACCCTCGCCATAGCGGACGTTGGTGTAATGCGTCAGCCAGCCTTGCTGCTGGATGGTTAGACCAAGATCGGTGTCCTCGCAGATGGTGTCGCTGGACCAGCCGCCAGCCATATCCATCGCCGCACGGCGGATCAGGCACATCGTGCCGTGCACGATGATCGCGTTGAACTCGTTGCGCTGGACCATGCCGATGTCGAAGAAGCCGGCATATTCGCCGTTCATGATGTAGTGCATCAGCGAGAGGTCGCCGTCGCGATGCTCCTGCGGCGCCTGCACCAGGCCGACGCGCGGGTCGGCGAACACAGGGACGAGATCCTTCAGCCAGTCCGGGTGCACGACGTAGTCGGCGTCGATGATGCCGATGATTTCGGCGTCCGCCGCCGTGCGCTCCATCGCGATGCGCAGTGCGCCGGCCTTGAAGCCCTGTACCTTCTCGGCATTGATGAACTTGAAGCGTTCACCGAGCGTGCGGCAATGATCCTGGATCGGCCGCCAGAATTCCGGATCGGGCGTGTTGTTGATGATGCAGACGCATTCGAAGTTCGGATAGTCGAGCCGCGACACCGCATCCAGCGTCTGCTTGAGCATCTCGACCGGCTCGAAATAGGCGGGAATGTGGATCGACACCTTCGGGAAGGCGACGCTCGCGCCGATGGTGGCGGGTGCCAGCGGCGCGCTCTTGGTGATCAGCCGGCGCGGGCCGTGGCCGAAGGCGACCGCCGCGATTTCCTCGATCCGCGCCATCGCGATCAGCACCAGCGGCACCAGCAGCATCAGGCCCAAGGTGAGCGCGAACGCCGAGCCCAAGACGAAGTAATGCCCGTCCCAATAGGCGAACACGGTCGCGGCCCAGGCGCCGACCCCGTTCGCCGCGGTCGAGAGAAGCACGGCCTGCATCACCGTTGGCTTTTCGAGACGGAGGATCGGCAGCGACAACAGAATGCCGACCAAGAGCGCGATCAGCGCCAGCTTCCAGTAGCTCAGATTGACGATCGGGCCGGTCCAGGCGAATTTGGGCTCGCGCGAGGCGTCCAGGATGCCCCAATAGGGTCCGACACCACCTTCGTTGAATTTCCAGGGCTTATCGATCGCCTCGACGATGTTGTAGTCCATGCCGATGGAGTCGGCGCGCACGACGAAATTGCGCAGCACCGACGCCTGCTCGAACCTGCCGGGCTCGGCATTGCGCAAATTGTAACCGCCGCTGGGCCAGCCGAATTCGGCAATGACGATCCGCTTTCCCGGGAACTGATCGCGCAACAGCTGATACATGGCGACCGCCTGGTCCACCGCCTGCTTGTCGGTGAAGTTTTCCCAGTAGGGAAGAACGTGCGCGGCGATGAAATCAGCGGAGTTGGCAAGCTGGGGATGGTCGCGCCAGATGTGCCAGATCTCGCCTGTCGTCACCGGAACATTGACGGATTTCTTGATGCGCTGGATCAAACGTCCCAGACGATAGACGTTGTTTTCCGCAACCGCCCAGTCCATGGCTTGGGCGCGCTTATCGTCGGGCTGCGCTTCGGCTTCCCGAACCCGCTGGTTCTCGTCGTTGAGGATACGCGCGCTTTCCGCGGGATCGAGCCCGATGATCCGCGCGCTTTCCGCGGCGTCGCCCCCAGATTTGGGAATCGGCCCCAGGTTTTCGAGCGGGACCGCATCGCCGCGATATATCGTTTCGTTGCCGACGACGAGGCCAATGACATTGCTGTTGCGTCGGGCCAGATCGATGACCGCCTCGATCTCGCGCTTGTTGCGGTCCTTGTCCTTGCCGATCCAGGCGCCCACCGTGACCTTGAGACCGAACTCAGCCGCAATGGGCGGCACGAGTTCGTTGCCTTCCGTCGACCCATACAGGCGGATCGCCCTCGTCAGCGTGGTGAGACTCCTCATGTCGGCGCGAATCTTCTCCGCATCGCCATCGGCGGTGATGTGGTCCGGTTCGAACGGCGTGTAGGAGAGACTGGGCAAAATGCCACGGAAATCGGGCGCCGGCTGCTTATCCTGGAACAGACCCCACAACGCAGCGTGAGCTGCGGTCACAAACAGCAGAACGGCGACGACGGCGCGCATCGGCGGCTAAACCATACGGGGCCTGCATGGGGGGAAAGCGAACCCGTCCCCAAGGTTCGACCGACACGGCGGCATCATCAGGATAATCCTGCCACTCGATTTCACAACTGGTATGACGCCATGGCGTTTTAAGGGCGCCGACGCTTCAAATGCAGAAAAATTCGAATCGTTCCCAACGGTTGCGGGCGGTTACTTGGCTGGCGCCGCGGGCGTGGCGCTGGGAGCCGGCGAGGGGGACGCGGCGGGCGCGGGTGCTACGTTGCCGGCGGTCGCGGGCGGGGCAGGGTTGGCGGCGACGGCGGCCTGCGGTTGGGCCGCTGGATTGATCCAGCAGGCGTGAACCCTGTCGTCCAGGCTCCTTGGCACCTTGTCGTCGATCTGTCCCCCAAAACGGGTCAGGCAACGGAAGGTGGCCTGGACATGGCCGCCGGGGCAGCCGAACCGATCGTAGAGATCCAAATGCCGGAATGCGGTATCGAGATCATCGCGCCACATCAGGCGCACGACGCGGCGGCCGAGCCAGACGCATTCCGGGTTCCCGCCCGGGCCGTTGATGGCCTGCGTCGCCTCGACGAATTCGTCGGTTTTCCGCTGATTATCCTTGGTTGGATCGGCCGCATTGGCCGCCGGGGGCTTGCCGGGCTGGTCCGGAGCCGGGGTGCCGCTCTGGGCCAAAACCCCGCCCGATCCGATCAGGAGGGCAAGGCCTGCAACGAGGCCTGCAACAGCGAGGTGGCGCAAAACCGCATTCTTGAAATCAGGCCCACTTCGACGCATACATTCCCCGACTTGTTTCATGCCGTTGGATATTCCCGAAGAGGCAATTTCCGCGGCTCGCGATGACTTGGCTAGATGACTTGGCTAATTGCCGTCCAAATTGGTCCCCAATGCGGCGGAGACGCTGCCGGATTCCCATGACGGTTATTTCGGATTTTGTCCAGCAAACTCACAACTTTATCGTGGCGGGTAAAATCGCCGCAGGGGAAGACGGCAACGAAGACTTGAGCTAGGTCTTTGGGTCAGGTCTTTGGATTAGGTCTATCCAGCACTTGGCAGAACGCCGATGACCGGCTAATCGACGATCCCCGCCCGGAGGATGGAACTGATTTCTCTTCGTACGCCGCTGGCGCTTCTCCTGACATCGCTAGGTATGATCGCGGCCGTGTGGTGGTGGCTGGCCACCCCGATCACGCTCGTGCGCGCCCCGATCGATCCCAACGCCAAATTGCAATGCGTGTCCTACGCGCCGTTCCGCGACGCGCAGACGCCACTGATTCCAACCACCCATATCGGTGCGGAACAGATCGCGCAGGATCTGGCGCAACTCGCCAAGATCACCGATTGCGTGCGCACCTATTCGATCGAGAACGGGCTCGATCAGGTTCCGGCCCTTGCCGCCAAGGTCGGGCTGAAGGTCATTCAGGGCATCTGGCTCAGCAGCAACCGGATCAAGAACGCTTCCCAGATCGCGCTCGCGGTCGGCCTGCCCAAGGAATATCCGGGAGTCATTACCACGCTGGTGGTCGGCAACGAGGTGTTGCTGCGCGGCGAGATGACGACCTCCGATCTCGCGGCCTATATCCGCGCCGTCAAGGCGCAGGTCACCATTCCCGTCACCTATGCCGATGTCTGGGAATTCTGGCTGCGCAACCGCGAAATCTATGACGCGGTCGATTTCGTCACCATTCACATCCTGCCATATTGGGAGGACATCCCGGTGCGCGCGAAATTCGCCGCCTCCCATGTCGATTCGATTCGCAAGCGGATGGCGGTCGCTTTCCCGGGCAAGGAAATCCTGATCGGCGAGACCGGCTGGCCGAGCGCGGGGCGGATGCGCGAGGGCGCGCTGCCGTCGCGGACCAACCAGGCGCGGGTGGTTTCAGAGATTCTCGACCTCGCCAAGCGCGAAGGCTTTCGCGTCAACCTGATCGAGGCCTATGACCAGCCGTGGAAGCGCCAGCTCGAGGGCACCGTCGGCGGTTATTGGGGCCTGATCGATGCCGCGCAGCGGGCGGTGAAATATCCGCCCGGTGAAGCCATCAGCAATTTTCCGTTCTGGAAGCTGCAGATGGGATGCGGAATGGCGCTGAGCTTTTTCGTGTTCCTCGCGGGCTGGCTGACCTTGCGCCGGCGGCCCTGGCAGCCTCGGCTAGCGGCGTGGCTTGCGGTCGGCACGTCAGCGACGGTCTCGGGGATGCTGCTCGGCGTCGCCGCCGACAAGATGTTCTACGAGAGCTACGGGACCGGCGGCTGGCTGCAATGGGGCGTGCTGCTGGCGGCCGCGATCGCTTCGCCGATGCTGTGTGCCAATGCGGCGATGTCGGGGCGGCCGCTGCCGACTTTCCTCGAACTGCTCGGGCCCCGCGACTTCCGTACCGGCTCGGTGCTGACGGTTTTGCTCGGTCTCACCTTGATCGTGACCGCGGTGATCGGCGCAGAGACCGCGCTCGGTTTTACGTTCGATCCGCGCTACCGCGATTTCCCGTTCGCGTCGCTGACCATGGCGGTGGTGCCGTTTGCGACGCTGATGCTGATCAACCGGCCGAAAGAGGGCGTGCGCCCGATCGCCGAATCCGCCTTTGCGGGCGTGCTGGCGCTCGCCGCGTTCTATACCGGTTTCAGCGAGGGCGCGCAGAACTGGCAGGCGATGTGGACCTGCGCGATCTATCTGCTGTTCGCGCTCACGCTGTGGCGGGCGCGGGCCGGGCAAATCCTAAAATAAGCAGCCCGACCGCAAGTCCCGACAGCACGATATTATAGAGCACGATGCCGAGGCCGGCCGCGACCAGGCCGCCGGTCAGCAGCACGATCGACGGCCGCATCACGTGCAGCGTCGCGATGATCAGGGCGACGATTCCGAACACCGAATTCTTGAACAGGCTGGTTGCCAGCGTGCGGGACTTGCACAGCAGCGACTGCAGGCCGGCGTCGCACGCCAGCGCCACGGTCGAGAACTCGATGGCGAGATAGCGCAGATAGAGCGCGCAGCCGACGGTGACGAAGCCGACCACCAACAGGAACTGGACCTGATAGGGCGTCAGCCGGAACGGAGTTTTTTTCACAGCGGCGTTTTCTCTGCGCTAATGGATTCCGGGGCGAATATGGTCGGGAATGCCGGGCAGGACAAGCCGCTGCAGCATATTAAGGGGCGACAAAAACGGATCAGAGTCCGGCCGTAACCCGTTGTAACGTATAATTATTGACCCTTCTTGCCAAACCAGGTCGAGATCGAGGCCGTGGTTGATGTCTCCGGCTTCTTCGCCGGCTCCTCGACGACGACGGCGGCGGCGGCGGCGCGTTTCGCCACTCCGCGCCGGCGCGACGACGGTTTGGCGCTCGGGGCCGGCGCAGGTTCGTCGCCGGTCAGCGAAAGTCTTTGGCCGTCGAAGATCGCGGTGTCGCAGTTCCGCTTGTTTTCGGTCAGGACGGCGCAGATCCGGGCGGCGGCGCCGGCGTCGTTGAGGGGACCCGCCACCAGCCGAAGCTGCATGCCGAGCCCATTGGTGGCTTCCTTGATCACGATGATCGGGCGCAACGCCGTCAGCGGCGCGTTCGATTTCGATTTCAACAGCCCGCGCCAGAGCGCCCGCAGACCAGGGACCGAATTGGCGGTGCCGAGATCGACCCCGAACTGGGTGCGCTGGACCGCAACCTTCGGGCCGGTTTCCTCATCCGCCTCGGCGTCCGTCGCCGTCGGTGCCGCCGCCATCACTTCCGGGATCGGGCTTGCGATCACTGGACCCAGCGACTTCGTCGGCTCGATCAGCTTGGTGGCGGAGGGATCCGGCGGCGCCATGAAGGATTTTGAGGCGACCAACGGCGTGGCCGGAGTTGGGGCCTCGGGCTTTGCAGCGTCAGCCTTGGCAGCATCAGACTTGGCAGCAGCCTTGGCAGTTTCGGTTTTCGCCGCCTCGGTCTTTGCAGCCTCAGATTTGGCAGTCTCGATCCTGGCGGCTTCAGATTTCGCGGCTTCAGCTTTGGCCGTTTCCTTGACAGCTTCCTTGGCCGCCTCTGACTTCTTGCCGTCAATCCTGGGGAACTCGGCCTTGGCAGATTCCTTGGCGGGATCCTTGGCAACGGACGAAACCATCGCCGGGTTCGGCTCGGACGCGGCCGCGTTGACGGCGGGCTTCTCCGGCGCAGTCGTCTGCGTCGTCACCGGTGCCGCGACGGGTGCCGGATTTTGCGCGGCTTGCGGCTCGCTGGCCGGCGCAGGCGTTGCCGGGGGCGGCGTTGCGGCAGCGGAACCCTGGCGGGCAATCGAGCCGGTGACCGAATCCAGCCCGTGTTCCAGCGAAGTGACGCGGGTGTAGAGCCGGTCGCGGTCGCTGTTGAGCGTATCGATGGCCAAAGCGAGTCGCCGCGCCTCGCGCTCGGTCTGACTGGCGATATTCTGGATCTGCTGCGCTCGCTGGCCGAGATCGGCCGCAGCCATCTGGTCGCGCTTCCAGCCCAACTGGGTCTGGTTGGCCAGCATGGCGACGACGACAGCGGCCACCGCACCGACGCCCCACGAGCCGAGCCGCCACAGCGCGCGACGGTCGAGTTCGTCTTCGTCGGCCAGCAAACCGCTCAGCACGCCGCCGGTATTGTCCGTCTCCAGGCCGTCAGCGAGATGGTCGGTTCTTTTGGCCAAACGTATTTGGCCCTCCCGAGGCCAGCCGAATCACAGGGCAAACATTAACAGGAAATCCGCCCCGAACTTGAATCCGGAACTTTGCGGGATGGCGAATCGGGTTTCCACTCACAACGAAAACACCTAAAGACGGCGCCGGCCCAATTGACCTGAATAGAGATTCTTGTTTTGACGCGTTTTCTTCACGCGAACCGATCGCCACTTCGCTGGAAAACGCTCTGGTAGAGGACTTCTCATGACTGCTCGATCCAGCCTGACGGTGGTGCTCGCTGCCGGCGAGGGGACGCGGATGCGGTCCTCGCTGCCGAAGGTGCTGCATCCGGTGGCCGGCCAATCGCTGCTGGCGCATGTGCTGGATGCCGCTCCGCACGGCGCGGGCGCGGCGCTGGCCGTCGTGATCGGCCCCGACCACAAGGCGGTCGCCAACGAGGTTGCGCGGCTGCGCCCCGATGCGGCGACGTTCGTCCAGCGCGAACGCCTCGGCACCGCGCATGCGGTGCTGGCAGCCCGCGAGGCAATGGCGCGCGGTGCCGACGATCTGCTGGTCGCGTTCGGCGATACGCCCTTGATTTCGGCCGAGACGTTTGCGCGGATGCGCGCACCGTTGGAGAAGGGCGCGGCCCTCACCGTGCTTGGTTTCCGCGCCGCCGATCCGACCGGCTATGGCCGCCTGCTGATCGAAGGCGACCGACTGGTGGCGATCCGCGAACATGCCGACGCCAGCGCGGAGGAACGCAAGGTCACGCTGTGCAACGCCGGCGTGATGGCGTTCGACGGCAGCAAGGCGTTGGCGATCCTCGACAGGATCGGCAACGTCAACAGCAAGGGCGAGTATTATCTGGTCGATGCCGTCGCCATCGTCAGAGACATGGGATTGGAGGCCGTCGTGATTGAAACCAGCGAGGATGAAGTGCGCGGAATCAATACCAAAGCGCAGCTCGCGGAAGCGGAAGCGGTGATGCAGGCGCGGTTGCGCAAGGCAGCCCTCGATGCCGGCGTGACGCTGATCGCGCCCGAAACCGTGCATCTCGCTGCCGACACCACATTCGGCAACGACGTCACGATCGAGCCGTTCGTCGTGATCGGCCCGGGCGTGACCATCGCCGACGGCGCGGTGATCCATTCGTTCTCGCACATCGTGCAGACCTCGATCGGCAAGAAGGCTTTGGTCGGCCCCTATGCGCGGCTGCGGCCCGGCACCTCGGTCGGCGATGGCGCCAAGATCGGCAATTTCGTCGAGACCAAGGCCGCGATCCTGGAAGCGGGCGTCAAGGTCAACCATCTCTCCTACATCGGCGATGCCCATATCGGCGCCAATTCCAACATCGGCGCCGGCGCCATCACCTGCAACTATGACGGCTTCGGTAAGCACAAGACGACGATCGGCCCCGGCGCCTTTGTCGGCACCAATGTGTCGCTGGTGGCGCCGGTGAAAATCGGCAACGGCGCCTATATCGGCTCGGGCTCCGTCATCACCAAGGACGTGCCCGACGACGCGCTGGCCGTCGAGCGCAGCCCGCAGAACAACCGCGAGGGCGGCGCGGCCCGCTACCGCGAGATCAAGACGCGCGGCAAGAAGCCGAAGGGGAGTTGACGGCGAGAGCACAAGCTCTCTCCACGTCATTGCGAGCGTAAGCGAAGCAATTCGCTTCGCTCGCATGCACAAACGCTTCGCGTTTGTTGCAGACAATGACGGGAGGGGCCATCCCAACACTCCGCTGTCGTCCTCGCGCATGCGGGGACCCAGTACGCCGCGGCCTAACGGTTCAATCATGAGCGCCTCTGGGATACTGGGTCGCCCGCCTTCGCGGGCGATGACAGTTGTGGTTGGAATAAGCGTTCCCGATCTCGCGACGCATTGCGCCCGAGCTTTGCCAGAAATTCCTTGCCCTCCAATGAGAGGGCGCAGGGAAGACCGGGTGCGCGCTGCACCCGCGGTCTCGTGTGCAAGTTGGACGGAAAAATGCGCACACGAGCATACAGGTTCAGCGGAGAGCATCCGGCCTTCCCTGCGCAATGGCTTTACGGCTTACTTCGCGCTCTCCCCGGTGAGCCATGCACTCTTGCCACCGTCGACGCCAGACTCGGGGCGTCAGGACCACACGACTTCGCCGTACGCATCATGCGCGTTCGCCTTGCGCATTCCGCGTCCACCGCATCCCACCGCGCGTTCGTGACGATCGCGAGCGCCCCTCTTGCCGGGTGAGACGGGCAGATTTATGCCGCTGATTTGCCCTTCGGATAAAGCGAAATATTTTTGATTCTCGGGCTTGACGATATTTCTGATAATCCGAATTGATTTGCCCGTCGGGTTGTTTTGTCGCACCTGCCGCACCCAGTTTGCTGTTGCGCGAGGGCGACGCAGTCCGCGGAGCGAGGGCAGGTCAGGGCGCGGACCCATGAATGCAATGTGGAGAATAGTATCCACACCAAAGTTAGCATTTGCGTTAGTGTTCAATTTGAACGCGAGTTACACTCGAACATGGCCCGCGTCCAAAACCCTATCCTATTTTCCGCCTATTTCGGAGTGCCGCCACAAGCGCTGGCGGTTGCCGGTCTGATCAATCCGTTCTTGGACGTCGATGTGCCGCTCTTTATCGACCCGGTACTCCTAGAGAAGTCGAGTAATCAAACGATCAATACGTCGGCCATCGCTCGGTTTCGTAGGCATTTTGAACTATTGGTACGCACACTCAATATTTCAAATGCGGTGGATGACGCGGCCTGGAAGGCGGCAAGGCGCCAGCTCGACCTGAGTGAGCCACCCGAAAATGGACTGGGCTATGGCGGAAGCGGTCGATCGGGTAACTCCCGGCCTGAGGACATTCGCGAAGCGATCCTGCGCACGAGTAAGGAGATCATCACGTTGGGGGCAAGCGACCCCGAGATGATCTCGCTGATGGGATTCTTTGAGGAGGATGTTGGTCCTGACACAATTAGCGACATGACGACGACAGTCATCATGGATGATTTGGCAGCGATTACGGAGGCATTCTGTCAGGCGAACGGCGTGCCGCTATTTTCATTCGATGTGTGCGCAGGCCATCAGTTGCCAAGATTCATCAACCGGAAGGGCCGGGAGGTGCCGATCGTCCTCGTCCCCATCGACATTGTGCGTGACCTGCCTATCGCCAATGACTGGTCGGATATTGAGCGTGCCGCCATGGAGAACGCGCGCATCCGCGACCGCGTTAATAGGTTTTTGGCTGGCATTGCCACACCAACGGTCGTCGAGCGAAAGGCCGCAATGCGGAATGCCGCATTGGGCTCATCGGCTGACTTCGATTTTTTCCTAGCCGCGGTCAAGGGTAACGTCAGCAACTATGATCCGAATTTAGACGCGCTCGGCTATTACCGGCTCAAAGACATCCTCGCAAACGGTTTTCCGGGGCTGATGCAGACGGCCCCTTATGACCTGAAGTTGGGTTCCCAAGAGGTAATGCGTGTGGTCAACGACACGATTGCGCTGTTCAAGCGGCACGTCGAAGCTGGCAATTTGTGGGAGGAGCTCTGGGTTGGGGACAAGCCAAAGAAGGAACGCGCATCCCAGCTCATCTACTACGCAATTGCCGATGCATTTTGCAAAGCAAACGATGTGGATATTTCGCCTGAGGCCAACATGGGCGGCGGCCCGATCGATTTCAAATTTTCGAGTGGCTACAGGGCGCGCGTGTTGGTCGAGATGAAACGATCGGGCGGCACTGTTGTTCACGGTTACGAGAAGCAGTTGGAGTTCTATAAGACCGCCTCGCAAACTGATTTTGCCGTGTTCGTCGTTGTTGACTACGGTGATCTGGGTAACAAACTAAGTGAGATCAGGGGCATTCGCGAAGATCGCCTAAAGCGTGGCGAGCGGGCCTCTGAAATTGTTGTGGTTGATGCGACGCCAAAGGCATCGGCCAGCAAACGAAAATAGACTGAGGTCACTCGGCTGAGTGCGACCCATGTTGATGTGCGATGCCGAACGGCATCTTCACGCTGCGTGGCCGCGCGGCGTGGGCGCATGACTTCAATCCGGATCGCTCGATCGGTGCCACGTTCCAACGCTGCCGGCGCCGGCAAGGGCGTGGTGCGGTATGCCTGGTAGGGCGGGGCAGGACGCTTTGTCGTCCGCGACGCGCTGGCTTGAGGCAGATTCGGCGCCGTTTACCAATGGCATCCATTAATCCTCCCGCTTAAGACTGTCTCAATCCGCAATAATTATTGAGTAGGTAGGCGGCGGCGTTTCCCGTTAAGGGAACGTGGCGCTGCTTCGGCAAATTTTCGACGATTTGGGGATATTAAACCGCATGTGCGGCATTGTCGGCATTCTCGGACGGGCTCCGGTCGCGGAGCAGTTGGTGGATTCGCTCAAACGGCTGGAATATCGCGGCTATGATTCCGCGGGCGTTGCCACGCTGGAGGGCGACCACATCGTGCGCCGCCGCGCCGAAGGCAAACTAAAGAATCTGGAAAAGCGGCTGGAGGCCGAACCGCTCGCCGGCCATACCGGGATCGGGCATACCCGCTGGGCCACCCACGGCAAACCGACCGTCAACAACGCGCATCCGCATGCCACCGACCGCGTCGCCGTGGTCCATAACGGCATCATCGAGAATTTTCGCGAATTGCGTGAGGCGCTCGAGAAGAAGGGCGCGGAATTCAAAACCGAAACCGATACCGAGATCGTGCTGCATCTGGTCGACAATCTGCTCAGCCAGGGCGTCGGTCCCGTGGAAGCGGTGAAGGCGGCGTTGTCGCAGCTGCGCGGCGCGTTCGCGCTCGGCTTCATCTTCGCCGGTGACAATGATTTGATGATCGGCGCCCGCAACGGCCCGCCGCTCGCGATCGGTCATGGCGATGGCGAAATGTATCTGGGGTCGGACGCGATTGCGCTCGGACCCCTGACCGATACCGTCAGCTATCTCGAGGACGGCGATTGGGTGGTGCTGACGCGCAAGGGCGCCACTATCTACGACAAGGACAATGCGATCGTTCATCGCGACGCGATCAAGCACACGGCCTCGAGCTCGCTGGTCGACAAGGCGAACTACCGCCACTTCATGGCCAAGGAAATCCACGAGCAGCCGGAAGTGGTCGGCCACACGCTGGCGCGCTATGTCGACATGGCCACCGAGCGGGTGTTGCTGCCGGTGAAACTGCCGTTCGATTTCAAGGATGTGCAGCGGATTGCGATCGTCGCTTGCGGGACCGCGAGCTATGCGGGCTTTGTCGCCAAATACTGGTTCGAGCGGCTGGCGCGCGTGCCGGTCGAAGTCGATGTCGCCTCGGAGTTCCGCTACCGCGAGGCGCCGCTGCGCAAGGGGGATCTGGCGATCTTCATTTCGCAATCCGGCGAGACCGCCGACACGCTGGCGGCGCTGCGCTACGCCAAGTCGCAAGGCGTGCACACGCTCTCCGTCGTCAACGTGGCGACCTCGACGATCGCGCGCGAAAGCGAGACCATGTTGCAGACGCTGGCGGGGCCCGAAATCGGCGTCGCCTCGACCAAGGCCTTTACCTGCCAGTTGATGGTGCTGGCGTCGCTGGCGGTTGCCGCCGGCAAGGCGCGCGGCGAACTGTCCGACGCTGATGAAACCAAGCTGGTGCATGGCCTCGTCGAAATTCCCCGCCTGATGGCGGAGGCGCTGACATCGGAAGTGCAGATCGAGAAGCTGGCGCGCGACATCGCCAAGTGCCGCGACGTGCTTTATCTCGGCCGCGGCACCAGCTATCCGCTGGCGCTGGAAGGCGCGCTGAAGCTGAAGGAAATCTCCTACATCCATGCCGAGGGCTATGCCGCCGGCGAGCTCAAGCACGGCCCGATCGCACTGATCGACGAGAACATGCCGGTCGTGGTGATCGCACCCTATGACCGGGTGTTCGAAAAGACCGTCTCCAACATGCAGGAGGTCGCCGCCCGCGGCGGCAAGATCATCCTGATGACGGACGCCAAGGGGGCGGCGGAAGCGACCATCGAATCCCTGGTGACGATCGTGCTGCCGGACATGGCGGCGACCTTTACGCCCATGGTCTATGCCGTTCCGGTGCAGCTATTGGCCTATCATACCGCCGTGATCATGGGCACGGACGTCGATCAGCCGCGAAATCTGGCCAAATCGGTCACGGTCGAATAGCCGCAGGGGCGCCAGCTCCGTTACCTCCGGCCTTCCAAAACCTGCTAGGATGGCTTAGCTGGCAATAAGACCGGCTGCCCCGCCACCTGGAACCACAATGAATCCCGTCGATTTGCCACCGTCCACCCCGGCCGAAGTTCCGCCGGAAGTCCATACCGGCCTGATGGCCCGTTTCCGCAACTACTTCCTTACCGGCCTCGTCGTCGCCGGACCGATCGCGATCACCTTCTACCTGACCTGGTGGTTCGTGACCTGGGTCGACGGCCTGGTTCGGCCATTCGTGCCCATTGCCTACCGGCCGGAAACCTACCTGCCGTTCGGGCTGCCCGGCTCGGGCCTGATCATCGCCGTGGTGGCGCTGACGCTGCTCGGCTTCCTGACCGCCAATCTGATCGGGCGAACGCTGGTCGATCTCGGCGAAAGGCTGCTCGGCCGCATTCCGGCGGTGCGCGCGATCTATCGCGGCGTGAAGCAGGTGTTCGAGACGTTGTTCTCGGGGACGGGCTCGAGCTTTCGCCGCGTCGGCCTGGTCGAGTTCCCCTCGCCGGGGATGTGGTCGATCGTGCTGATCTCGCAGGCGCCGAGCGTGGAGATCGCCAATCGCCTGCCAAGCCAGGACGAGCACATTTCGGTGTTCCTGCCATGCGCCCCGAACCCGACCACGGGCTTTTTCTTCTATGTGCCCAAGAGCAAGATTCTCGAAATCGAGATGAGCGCCGAAGACGCCGCGACCCTGATCATGTCCTGCGGCGTGGTGCAGCCGGGTTCGGACCCGCAAAAGAAGATCGCGGCATTGGCGGCGACGGCGAACGCCGCGCGGGTGGCGAATGCAGCGAACGCGGCCATGCTGCAGCCGGCGCCGGCGAAGGTGGAGTAGGGGGAGCAGGGCGTCGCCGCATATGGCAGAAAGACAGAAATATGCTATATTTGATGGCATGAGCCCTGGAACGAAAACACTATTGGAGCAGGTTCAGTCCTGGCCAATAGAAGATCAGGAAGAACTCGCTGATGTGGCGCGCGAAATCGAATCGCGCCGCACCGGCGTATATCGTCTATCCGATGAAGAGCGAACCTCAGTCCGGGCGGGGATGGACGCCGCGCGCCGCGGCGACTTTGTTTCCGAAGAAGAGATGGACGAATTTTATCGCTTGCACTCTCGTGCATGAAGGTTCGCTTCACCCAGCCGGCGCAGCGTGATCTCGATCAGATCCACGCTTACATCAGTCAGGATAGTCCTGATATCGCTTCGCGAGTCGTCGCGCGTCTGATCGAACGCGCGCGGCAGCTAGCGGACAATCCATTCGAAGGCAGAAAGACGGACGAAACCGAACGCACGAGTAATCGTGGCTCCCCGACTGCGGTACTTGATTTTCTATGCGGTCACGGGTGACGAGGTTCACATTACTCACATCCGCCATACATCGCGCCGGCGCCCGCACACTTGGGGTCAATAGGTTCTGTCTACCCGGCCCCAATCAGCGGTATCGCTTCATCCCGCTCATATAAATAAAGCAAGCACCGCAGCGCTTCGCCGCGGTCGCCCTTGAGTTTCGGGTTGTCCTTCATGATCCGCAGCGCCTCGTCGCGGGCTTGCGTGATCAGCTGGCCGTGGACGTCGGGGCGGGCGATGCGGTAGCCGGGCAGGCCGCTTTGCCTGACACCGAGCACGTCGCCTTCGCCGCGCAGTTTCAAATCTTCCTCGGCGATCCGGAATCCGTCTGATGTTTCGCGGATCACCTTGAGCCGCGCCGTCGACATCTCGTTTAGCGGCTCCTTGTAGAGCAGAAGACACGTGGAGGCTTCCGAACCACGGCCGATGCGGCCGCGGAGCTGGTGCAATTGCGCCAGGCCAAACCGTTCGGCGTTCTCGATCACCATGATCGACGCGGCCGGCACATCGACGCCGACTTCGACCACGGTGGTGGCGACCAGAAGGCCGATTTCGTGCGCGGCGAATTGCGCCATCACGCGATCTTTCTCGGTGCCCTTCATCTGGCCGTGCACCAGCCCGACGCGATCGCCGAAGCGTTGCTGCAGCCGCTCGAACCTTTCGGTGGCGTTGGTGAGGTGCTCGATGCCCTCGGCTTCGGATTCTTCCACCAGCGGGCAGATCCAGTAGACCAGTTTTCCGCTCTTGAGCGCGCGGCCGACGCCGTCGATGACCTCGTCGAGCCGGCTGTTGGGAACCGTGCGGGTATCGATCGGCTGGCGGCCGGCCGGCTTCTCGCGCAATTCCGAGACGTCCATGTCGCCGAAATATGTCAGCACCAGCGTGCGCGGGATCGGCGTGGCGCTCAGCACGAGCACGTCGACGGCATCGCCCTTGTTGGTTAGCGCCAGCCGCTCGCGCACGCCGAAGCGATGCTGCTCGTCGACCACCGCGAGCGCCAGCGACTTGTACACGACGTCGTCCTGGATCAGCGCGTGGGTGCCGACCAGGAAATCGATCTCGCCGGCTTCGAGCCGGCCCAGGATTTCTCGCCGCTCCTTGCCCTTTTCGCGGCCCGTGAGAATAGCCACCCGCATTCCGGCGCGTTCGGCGAGTGGCGTGATGGTCTTGATGTGCTGGCGCGCGAGGATTTCGGTCGGCGCCATCAGCGCGGCCTGCTTGCCGGCCTCGGTGACGGCCGCGGCCGCGAGCAGCGCCACCACGGTCTTGCCGGAGCCGACATCGCCTTGCAGCAGCCGCAGCATCCGCACCGGCTGGCGCAAATCCTCGGTGATGGCGGAGACCGCGTCGCGCTGCGAGGCCGTCAGCGCGTAAGGCAACGCGTCGATGATCCGGCTGCGCAGATGCCCGTCGCCGGCGTGGCGATCTCCGGCAGGGCGTCGTAATTGCGCGCGGACCAGCGCCAGCGCCAATTGACCCGCCAGCAATTCGTCGAAGGCGAGTCGCGACCAGAACGGACCGTCGGGCAATATGTCCGTGAGTTCGACCGGGATATGGACGCGGTTGAAGGCTTCCCTGATTGGCGGGAACTGGCAGCGGCGGATTACTTCCGGGCTGATCCATTCGGGCAGTTCCGGGAGCTTTTGCAGCGCCTGCGCGACGGCCCGGCGCAGCGAGCCCAGCGCGAGGCCTTCGGTGAGCGGATAGACCGGATCGATGCCGGACAGTTTTGCAAAGGCCGTTTCGTCGACGATGTTGGTGGGATGCACGATCTGGGGAATCCCGTCGTACATCTGCAAGGTGCCGGAGACGTAGCGCTTCTCGCCGACCGGCAGCAGTTTCTCGACATAACCGGGCTTGGCGCGGAAAAACGTCAGCACCACGTCGCCGGTGTCGTCGCTGGCATAGACGAGGTAAGGCGCGCGCGAATTGCGCGGCGGCGGCGGCCGGTGGCGATCGACGGTGACCTCCAGCGTCACCACGGTTCCCTGCACCGCATCGCGGATTTTCGGCCGCGCCCGGCGATCGATCACGCTGGCCGGCAGATGCAGCAGCAAATCGACCAGCCGCGGCGTCTCGCTGCGGCCGAGCAGATAGCGCAACAATTTGTCCTGCTTCGGCCCGACGCCAGCAAGGCTCGTGACCAACGCAAACAGGGGATTGAGCAGAGCAGGGCGCATTCAGAGACCTAAGACCGTTTTTCACCGTCATGCCCGGCCTTGTGCCGGGCATCCACGTCTTTTTTTGCGGCCATGACGAACCAGTTGGTAGTTCAGCGAATATGGAGGCTGACATCGGCGATCCCGGTCGCTATATCAACCCCGCCCGGCACGTCCGGGCTTTTGGCGTTCGGATGGGAATGGGACAATGACGGGTTCGACACGATCGAGCAGTGGCCTCGACGACCGCCGCAAGCGGCTTTTGTTTCGCTGCTGGCATCGCGGCACCCGCGAGATGGACCTCATCCTCGGGCGTTTTGCCGATGCGGAGATCGCTGATCTGTCCGACGGCGACATGGCCGAACTCGAACGCCTGATCGATGTGCCCGATCCCGATCTTTACGCCGCGCTGACCGGCGACAAGCCGCTGGATCCCGAATATGCCAGCGCACTGTTCGATCGCATCAAGGCGTTCCGCGCCGTGGACCACGACGCATGAAATCGCCCGTGAAATCGCCGGCCGCGCTGCTGGCCCCCGGCCGCGCACTGACCTTTGCCAATGTCGCCGAGGGCGCGGAGGGGCTGGTCGTTGCCGATCTGGCGCGCGCGGTCGCCGCCAAGCCGAAACCGCCGGCGGTGAGCCTCGCGGTGGTATGCCGCGACGGACCCCGGATGCAGCAATTGGCGCGGGCGCTGGAATTCTTCGCGCCGGATTTGCCTGTGATGCAGTTCCCGGCCTGGGACTGCCAGCCCTATGACCGGGTATCGCCGCATGGCGGCATCCTGGCGCAGCGCCTGACGACGCTGGCTCGCCTGTCGCGCCTGCAGGGCAGCGACAAGCCGCTGATCGTACTGACCACGGTGAATGCCATCGTGCAGCGCGTGCCGGCACGTGAGGTCGTGGCGGCGCAAGCGCTGTCGGTCGCGCCCGGCCATGTGGTGCCGATGGATTCCATCGTCGCCTGGCTCGAGCACAACGGCTACAACCGCTCCTCGACCGTGCGCGAGCCCGGCGAATACGCCGTGCGCGGCGGCATTCTCGACCTGTTTCCGGCCGGGCTCGACCAGCCCGTGCGGTTCGATTTCTTCGGCGACAGCCTGGAATCGATCCGGACGTTTGACGCCGAAACCCAGCGCACGCTGCTCGACATGCGCGCGCTCGATCTGGTTCCGGTGTCGGAATTCCAGCTGGTCACCGAGACCATCCGCCGCTTCCGCATGGGCTATGTCGCGACCTTCGGCGCGCCGCAGCGCGATGATCTGCTCTATGAAGCCGTCAGCGAAGGCCGCCGCCATCCCGGCATGGAACACTGGCTGCCGCTGTTCCAGGAGCGAATGGACACGCTGTTCGATTATCTCGACGGCGCACCGGTCGCGATCGAACCGCAAAGCGAGGATTCCGCGCGCGAACGCTTCAAGCAGATCACGGATTACTATGAGGCGCGGCGCGAGGCGCTGGAGCATCCCGGCGGCGGCGCGATCTACAAGCCGCTGCCGCCGGACCGGCTCTATCTGAGCGAGCAGGAATGGACCACGCGGCTGGGCGAGGCCGCGCTGGCGCGGCTGACGCCGTTCGCGGTGCCTGACGACGGCGCTGACGTGTTCGATGCCGGCGCACGGCAGGGCCGCAGTTTCGCGCCCGAGCGTGCCGACACGGCGATCAATGTGTTCGAAGCCGTGGTGGCGCATGTGCTGGCCTTGCAGGCGCAGCGCAAGAAAGTTGTGATCACGCTATGGAGCGAAGGCTCGCGCGACCGCATGGGCAGCATGCTGCGCGACCACAAATTGCTCAACCTGACCAGCGTCAATACCTGGCGCACGGTGCAGGCAACGCCACGCAACGAGGCCATGCTGGCGGTCGTCGGCATGGAATCCGGTTTCGAAACCGACGACGTCGCCGTCATCAGCGAACAGGATATTCTCGGCGACCGTCTGGTGCGGCCGCGCAAATCGAGCCGCAAGCTCGACAATTTCATCTCGGAGGTCACGAGTCTGGCCGCCGGCGATCTGGTCGTGCATGTCGAGCACGGCATCGGCCGCTTCATCGGGCTGCAGACGCTGGAAGTCTCCGGCGCGCCGCATGACTGTCTCGAGCTGCATTACGCCGCCGAGACCAAACTGTTCCTGCCGGTCGAGAACATCGAACTGCTGTCGCGCTATGGCTCCGATCACGCCAATGTCGAATTGGATCGGCTGGGTGGCGGCGGCTGGCAGGCGCGAAAAGCAAAACTGAAGAACCGCATCCGCGAGATCGCGGGTGAACTGATCAAGATCGCCGCCGAGCGGCATCTGCACGAAGCGCCGAAAATGCCGGTGCAGCCGCACGTCTATGACGAGTTCTGCGCGCGCTTCCCCTATGAAGAAACCGAAGATCAGCTCGGCGCCATCACCTCGACGCTGAAGGACCTCGAAAGCGGCCGCCCGATGGACCGGTTGATCTGCGGCGACGTCGGCTTCGGCAAGACCGAGGTGGCGCTGCGCGCGGCCTTTGCGGTCGCGCTCGAAGGCAAGCAGGTCGCCGTGGTGGTGCCGACCACGCTGCTGGCGCGGCAGCACAGCAGGACCTTTACGGAACGCTTTAGAGGTTTTCCCGTCAACGTCGCGCAGGCCTCAAGGCTGGTTGCGACGAAGGAACTGACGCAGGTCAAGAAGGGGCTTTCGGAAGGCGCCGTCGATATCGTGGTGGGTACGCACGCGCTGCTCGGCAAGGCGATCAAGTTCCGGGATCTCGGCCTTTTGATCGTCGATGAGGAACAGCACTTTGGCGTCAGCCACAAGGAGCGCCTGAAGCAATTGCGGGCGCAGGTGCACGTGCTGACGCTGAGCGCGACGCCGATCCCGCGCACACTGCAGCTGGCGCTGACCGGCGTGCGCGATCTGTCGATCATCGCTTCGCCACCGGTCGATCGTCTTGCGGTGCGCACCTTCGTGGCGCCGCATGATCCCCTGATGATCCGCGAGGCGCTGCTCCGCGAACGCTACCGCGGCGGACAGGCGTTCTACGTGGTGCCGCGCATCGAGGATCTCGCCGGCGTAAAAGACTTCCTCGACAAGCACGTGCCTGAAATGAAGGTCGCGGTCGCGCATGGCCAGATGCCGCCGACCGTGATCGAGGACATCATGTCGGCGTTCTACGACGGCAAATACGATATCCTGCTTTCGACCACGATCATCGAGTCCGGCCTCGATATCCCCTCGGCGAATACGCTGATCGTGCATCGCGCCGACATGTTCGGCCTCGCACAGCTCTACCAGTTGCGCGGCCGGGTGGGGCGCTCGAAACTGCGCGCCTACGCGCTGTTCACGCTCCCGGCGCAGCAGAAGATCACCGCGCAGGCCGAACGGCGGCTCAAGGTGCTGCAGTCGCTGGAAACGCTCGGCGCGGGCTTCCAGCTCGCGTCCCACGACCTCGATATCCGCGGCGCCGGCAATCTGCTCGGCGAGGAGCAATCCGGCCACATCAAGGAAGTCGGCTTCGAGCTGTATCAATCGATGCTGGAAGAGGCGATCCTCAACCTCAAGGCCGGCGTGGTCGAGCCCGTGGCCGATCGCTGGTCGCCTTCAATCACCATCGGCATGCCGGTGCTGATCCCGGAGGAGTACGTCAACGATCTTGCGGTCCGGCTGTCGCTCTATCGCCGGCTCGCCGATCTCGAGACCGACGAGGAGATCGAGAATTTCGGCGCCGAAATGCGCGACCGTTTCGGCGTGTTGCCGGACGAGGTGCGCTATCTGTTCAAGGTCGCCGCGATCAAGGCCTATTGCCGGAGAGCCAATGTCGAGAAGGTCGACGCCGGGCCGAAGGGCGCCGTCATTACGTTCCGCGACAACAAGTTCGCGCAGCCGGACCGGCTGGTATTCTTCATCCGCCAGCACGGCCAGGCCGCGAAAGTTCGCCCGGACATGAAGGTGGTGTTCCTGCAGGTATGGAAGACCCCGGAAGAGCGGCTGATGGGGACGACGGAGATTTTGCGGCAACTCGCCAATCTCGCGGAGAACAAGAAGGCGGCGTAGCTCCGAACCATCCCCGTCATTGCCTGCGACAAACGCGAAGCGTTTGCGCAAGGGAGCGTAGCGACGAAGCAATCCAGACTTGCTTTGTGGCTCGATGGATTGCTTCGCTCCGCTCGCAATGACGGAAGCGGATGGCTCTACGACGCTGCGCGATGCGCTTCTTCGTCGAGTCGCGCCAGCAGCGATTTCGCGGAGTCCCTCGGCTCCAGCGTCGCGAGCGTGACGGTTGGTTCCGCACGCGCGTCACGTTTGCCGTGACTGGTTTGGCGCATCACGCTGGACAGCCGCCGCGCGATGGTATGCGCGGTCTTGAGGTCGGTTTCGGCGAAAGCGACGAGGACCGATCCATCTTCGAAAACCGCACCGAAATCCATCTGCCGCATCAGGCGGCTGATGATGCGGGCGCCGTCGAACTGGGCGCGCGGGTGGGCGGAATCAAAAGTGAAACGCGCCACCGACAGCCCGCCGCCGCGTTCCAGGGTCTGATAGACGGCGCTGGCGAAATCGCGCTCGAAGGCGGCTGATGTGAGCAGGCCGGTTCGCGCATCGATCAGGCCCTCGGCGTCGATCGAGCGTAGCGTCCGGCTCAAATGCGCTTCGAACGCGTGTTGGCGGATCAGCGGCAACGCGGTCGCCACCATTTGCGCAGGCTCGCCGCTGAGGATTTCGAGGTTCGGCAGTTCATAGGCCGGCATCAGATCGCCTGACGTCACCACGACGGGCAGATGGCGGAAGCGGGCATCTTCCGCCAGCACGGTCAGGAAAGCATCGACCACACGCGGGCTAAAGCCTTCGGCAAGCACGATGCCGTCGATGTCTCTGACATTGAGATGTTTCGCCGCGGCCTCGATGCTGAGGGCGCCGACCACGCCGACCTGCTCGCCGAGCGAAACCGAAAGTGTCGGGTAGGCGCCGCCGCGGCCGACCAGCAGCACGGTGGCGTCCCTGATGGTGTCGATATCCGACAGCGCGATCCGGGTGGCCGGTACGAGGCGCCGCATGACAGTCGCATGCAGCGTGCGAACGCGTAACGCCGCGCGCAGGCGCGCTATCAGGCGATCAGCGTTACCGTCGGTCTGAAAAAACGGAATAGCGTTTCCGGGAAGCGTGATCTGAGGATCGACAGCGATCAGCGGCAGATAGGGCTGGCGTGCAGCGATCCGCGTGGCCAGCGCGGTCAGGTCCGGCTCGCTGACATCGGACATCGCGGCCAGCACCGCGGCCGGCTGCACCTGTTCGACCGCGCGCGCTGCGTCCGCCCATTGGGCCTCGACGATCGGAAACAGTTTCGCGACATCGAGCGCGGTGGCAAACGACGGGCGTCTTGCGGTCGATACGACGAGGATCGGGCCTTGCTGGGACATCTGACAAACTCGGATCAAGCGGGGAGCGCGATCCTAGTTTGCCGGGCTTAATGTGACGTCAACGCCACCCCCCGAAATGGGCGTCTAGGTGGTGTTGGCGCGGTCGCGAAACGCCTCGACCATCAATGGGTTAAGGCCGAGTTCCGTCAGCGCGTCGCGGGCGCGGGCGTTGTCCTGGGCCCGGCCTGCAAGCCGATGGCCGCTGAGGCGATCGGGCAGCGCCGTGAGCAGCGCGCCTTGTCCGAGCCGCCGTGCCCATTCCTGCAGGTCCTGCGCCAGGAAGCGGTAGCCGCCGACCGCCATGATGCCGGAAGGGGGTGCGGTGATGTTGATGGCGCCGGTCGAGCGGTCGAGCCGCGCCGAATAGTCGGTGTCGACATAGTCGCGCGGCGGGGCCGCGATGAGGGAGTCGCTGGGCGGCGGCGAGGGCGCATAGGCGGCGACCGGGATCATCGGTCCGCGCAATCCCAAGGTACCCCGCGGCGTCAGCACGATATCGCCTGCGATCGAGGAGCCCGGCAATTCGCGCGGCGCGCCATGCGGTCCGGGCTTGATCAGGGCCGCCGAACCATCATCCGCGATCCGGCGTGCCCCAAACAGGCCGGCTTCGCCGAACAGATAGACGTCGGTCAGCGTCGCCTGCCGGGCCGACCAGGACGCGCTGGACAGCACCTGTTCCGGCGCGCGCCACAGGCCGATGACATTGCGCAGGCTGGGCAGGCAGGCGGCGATGTCGAGTTCGTCCAGCCGCAGCGCCAGTTGCGCCGGCGCGATCAGCGTGTCGCAGGCATGCTCGTTGATCTGCTGCTCCAGCACCTCCTCGTCGAAGGGATGGTGCAGCACCAGGGTTCCGCCCGACAGCAGCCAGACCGCCAGCGTCGATGCGAGGCCGGCAAACGACATCGGCGAAAACGCCGACAGGATCGTTGCGCTCTGCGGCACGTCGCTTTCGAGCGAGATCGACAGCCCGCCGGCGATCAGGCCGAGATGGGCGCGCGGCACCGGCCGGAAGCCGTCCGAGGTCAGGTCGAAGGAGATCAGCGCCGCCTTGCGGCCGTCCTGGATGACGGCGCGCCCGGTGGTGGATTCCCGTAAGATCGCATTGTCGAGGGAGGCCATGCCTTCCGGCAGATCAACGCCGAAGCCGCAGACGTGGCGGATCGAAAACGCTTCGGCGGCCGCGTTCATGGCCAGATCCGCATAGACGATGCCGTCGACCTTGGCCGTGGTCACGATCGCCCGCGCCGCGGTGCGGTTGAGCGCCATGGTCAGTTCCGCCTGGCGCCACAGCAATGGAAGCACGGCGACCACCAGGCCGGCGCGATAGGCGGCCAGGATCGTCAGCGCGAACTCGATCGTGTTCGGCAGCTGGACGGCGATGACGGAGTTGGCCGGCAAGCCGGATTCGATGAAATGCGCCGCCAGCGAAGAAATGGCGCGATCGGCCTGCGCGTAGGTGAGGCGTTTCGGCTTTTGGCCCGTGACACGCTGCTTGTTGACGGGATCGACCAGCGCGATCGCATCCGGCTGCCGTGCCAGCGACCTCTTGAACAGCGTATCGAGCGTGGGCGAGGCGGCGGGCTGGGTCACGGCGTCACTTCGATGGCTAGATTCTTGATTTGACGCGTTTTCTTGACGCGAACCGGTGTCCATCCCGCATCAAGTGCGGGACAGGCTTTCGCTGGAAAACGCTCTGGAGATTGCATCATTTGGCTTGCGCGTCCGGTCTGTGCCACCAGGTTTCCGGCAAATAGCCCGTCAACGCGATGGCTGCAGGCCGTTCTATCCGATTCCATCGCGCGATCCATTGTTCTCCGGCGTTAAACAACGGGATAGCGTAGAAGCCCGACATCAGGGCCCGGTCCAGCGCCCGCACCGCCGAGACGAATTCCGGCCGTTCGCGCGCCTCCAGCAGGGCCGCGATCAAGGCATCAATCGCCGGATCCTTGGCGCCCATGTAGTTGCGCGTGCCCGGAATATCTGCAGCCTGGCTGCCCCAGTAGAACGACTGCTCGTTGCCGGGCGACAGCGACTGATCCCAGCGGTTCTGCAGCATGTCGAACTCGTAGCCGAGCCGGCGCTGATCGAACTGCACAGGATCGACGGCGCGCACGCTGGCCTCGATGCCGGCGCGCTTGAGGTCGCGTTGGTAGGCCAGCGCGATCCGTTCCTGATCGCGCGTCGTCACGAGAATCTCGAAGGTGAGGGGCGCCTTGGTGGCGCGCTGGCGCAGGACATTGCCGTCGATCTCGTAGCCGGCCTCCGACAGCAAGGTGAGGGCGCTACGTAACGCCGCGCGGTCGCGGCCCGAACCATCGGTGACGGGCAGGCGGAAGCTGCCGTCGAGAATATCAGGCGGAATATGCGCGAGGTACGGCTTTAGAAGTTCGCGTTCGCGATCATCGGCGGCACGGCCATAGGCGGATAGTTCCGAACCGGCGAAGAAGCCGCCGGCGCGCGTATAGAGGCCGAAGAAATAGTTGCGGTTGATCCATTCGAAATCGAACAGCAGCGTCAGTGCCCGCCGTACGCGGACATCGGAAAACAGCGGACGCCGTGTGTTGAACACCAGGTATTCCGACGGCTGCGGCATTCCGGTCTTGATGACATCGCGGATCAGCCCGCCGCTGCGGGCGGAGGGGAAATCATAGCCGTCATGCCAGCGCAGCGGTTCGTTCTCGACGCGGAAATCATAGAGCCCGCGCTTGAAGGCTTCGAACTGCCCGTTGGATTCCCGGTAGTAGTCGAGCCGGACCTCGTCGAAATTCCACAGGCCGCGGTTCGCGGGCAGGTCACGGCCCCAATAATCGGGATTGCGCGTCAGCGTGACGCTGGCGCCCGGACGCACGGCGCTGACGCGATAGGGGCCGGAACCGACCGGTCCCGTCATCGTGGTTTCCTCGAACGTTTCAGGGTCGACCGCGTGCCGCGGCAGCACCGGCATCAGGCCGAGGATCAGCGGCAGTTCGCGGTCACTGGCACCGCCGAAATCGAAACGCACCGTGAGCGGATCGAGCGCTTCGGCCTTGGCGACCTTGGCGTAATACTGGCGGTGGTTGGGGCGGCCGCGGTCGCGCAGCAGCGCCCATGAAAATATCACGTCCTCGGCCATAACCGGCTTGCCATCCGAGAAGCGCGCGCGGGGATCGAGCCGGAACGTGACGTAGCTCCTGGCGTCATCGGTCGCGACGCTTTTGGCGAGCAGCCCATAGAGCGTGAACGCCTCGTCATTGCCCCGGCCCATCAGGCTCTCGACGACAAAGCCCCTGATCTGCTGAACCGCGAGGCCGCGGACGACGAAGGGGTTGAGGCTGTCGAAGGTTCCGAGCACGCCCCAGACCAGCCGGCCGCCCTTCGGCGCATCCGGTTTGGCGTAGGGCATGTGGGCGAAATCGGCCGGCAGGGCCGGCGCGCCGTGCATCGCGATGGCGTAACTCTCGGCGGCGTGCGCCTTGCCGGCGAGCGCCATCGGCAATTGAGCAAGCGCAAGCCCAACGCAGGCCAGAATACCAAGCCGGATACGTCCAAAGGCTGCCATCTGCACGCGTGGATTTGATTCGGGATTACACACCAGCGAGCTTTACCATAGGCCTCAACATCGCTTCACATCGTATGGTGAACGCAGCCAAAGATGCTTGTCGGCATTGATCTTTTCGTCCGTCGCTGTATTGAAGGCGTGCAATTGGCCAGGGCGGTGGCGCCCGTCACGTATCCGCCTCAATTGACTAGGAGACAGCCGCCCAAACGGCTAGGTGTCGGTGCCTGCAGCGGTTTCGGGCGCTCCCGTTCAGAAAGGGTTTTCCGCAATGAATTTCCGTATCTTGGCCGTCCGGCCGCTTGGGCGGGTTTCCGCCTTGTTGGCGGCGACGGCACTGTCCGCGACGTTGCTCGTCTCGGGCGCGCTGGCCCAAACCCCGGCTCCGGCCCCCGGTGCGCCCGCACCCGCCGCGAAGGCCGCTCCCAAGGCCGCCCCGAAAGCCGCCCCCAAGGGTCCCGCGGCGCAGGCACCGGCTGCGCAGCAGGCCCCCCCGGCCGGCGCTCCCGCCGCAGGCGCCCAGCCGCCGGAACAGCAGGTGCAGCTGATCTATGCGCCCTGGACCAAGTTCTGCCTCAAGGGCCAGGACGCCGGCGCCAAGCAGGTCTGCTTCACCGGCAAGGACGGGCGTATCGAGTCCGGCCAGCCGGTCATCGCGGCCGTCATCATCGAGCCGGAAGGCGAGCCGAAGAAGATCCTGCGCGTGACGCTGCCGCTCGGCATGCAGCTCGTGCACGGCACCCGCGTCATCGTCGATGCCAATCCCCCGGCGCAGGCCCAGTATGTCATCTGCTTCGCCAATGGTTGTATGTCGGACTACGAAGTCACCCCGGAATTGCTGGCCAGCATGAAGAAGGGCCAGAATCTGGTGGTTCAGGCCATCAACTCCAACGGCGCACCGCTGACGCTGCCGCTGCCGCTGGGCGAATTCGCCAAGGCCTATGACGGCCCGCCGACCGATCCGAAGGTGTTCGAGGAAACCCAGAAGAAGCTGCAGGAAGAGCTGCAGAAGCGGGCCGAAGAGCAGCGCAAGAAGCTTGAGCAGCAGGGAGCGCCCGGTGCGGCTCCGGCCAATCCGGCGGCGAAGTAACGCCAATCAACCGACCAACAAAAAGGCGCCCGGATCGGGCGCCTTTTTCGTTTGGAAGTTCGTAGCCCGGATGCAGCCAACGGGGTCGGCGCAAAGCGCCGCCCGATGACAGGCTCCGCGAAATCCGGGTAAGTCAGCCGTTTCGATCCCGGATTTCGCTTCGCTGCATCCGGGCTACAAGTGAGACGCTTTAATTCAACGAAGGATTGCGCGGACGATAGCCGCCGGACTTGTCCTTGATGAAGATCTCGGCGACCTGCGAATGCCGGATCGGTTCGCCGGAATCGTCGGGCAGCAGGTTCTGCTCGGAGACATAGGCGACGTATTCGGAGTCCGAATTCTCCGCCAGCAAATGATAGAACGGCTGATCCTTGTGCGGCCGGACGTTCTCGGGGATCGACAACCACCATTCCTCGGTATTGTTGAATTCCGGATCGATGTCGAAAATCACACCCCGGAATGAAAACACCCGGTGGCGGACGATCTGCCCGATCTGGAATTTGGCGGTGCGCGCTTTAATCATACCTCGTCGAATAGACCATGATTGTGGCCGATGCTAGAGCCTTTTCCGTTCCGATTGGATCGGAACGGGGCTCTAGATTCTTGATTTGACGCGTTTTCTTGATGCGAACCGGTATCCACTTCGCGGGAAAACGCTCTTGGGTGCAAATGGTTGAATTAGCTCTACGGTCCGGCTGGAGCATCCCGCGCCAGCGCCCGGAAAACGCTCACGAAATGACCTCCGCCGCATGGCCGATATCCTCAATCTGGCGATTCCCTATTTCGGCGTGATCTTCATCGGCTTTGCCTGCGGCAAGACCAAAGGGCTGCCCGAAGCCGGGCTCGCCTGGATGAATTTCTTCCTGCTCTACGTCTCGCTGCCGGCCCTGATGTTCGGCATCATGGCCAAGACGCCGTTTTCGGAACTCAACAACCCGCCATTCCTGATCGCGACCACGCTCGGGACCGTCATCGCCTTCGTGATGGCCATGATGACAGGCCGGGTCATCGGCGACCTCTCGCTGCGCAAGGCGACCCTGGCGGGACTGTCCGGCGCCTACGGCAATATCGGCTATATGGGTCCGGGACTGGCGCTCGCCGTGCTCGGCACCAAGGCGTCGGCGCCGACTGCGCTGATATTTTGCTGCGACAGCATTTTCCTGTTTTCGATCGTGCCGATCCTGATCGCGTTCACCGATCGCGAGCATCGCTCGCTGCTGCATACATTCGGCATCGTGGTGCGGCAGATCGTGCTGAACCCGCTGATCATGTCGGCCGGCGCCGGCGCGCTCGCCGCGGCGCTGCATTATCGTCCTCCCGTCGCGATCGACAATACTTTGCTATTTTTGCAGAACGCCGCGGCGCCGACGGCGCTGTTCGTGCTCGGCGTCACCGTCGCGTTACGCCCGTTCGATCGCGTGCCCTGGGAAGTGCCCGGCGTGATCGCGGTCAAGCTCCTGATCCATCCCTTGATCGTGTTCGCGCTGATGCTGCTGTTCGGGCCGTTCGCGCAGCCATGGGCGGCCACCGCGGTGCTGATGGCCGCACTGCCGCCGGCGCTCAACGTCTTCGTCATCGCGCGGCAGAACAACACCTGGATCGAGCCGGCCTCGGTCGCCGTGCTGATCGGCACCTTCGCTTCCGTCGTGACGCTCACCAGCGTGATGTGGCTGATCCAGAGCGGAAGGCTGGGGCTGCCTTAACCAGGGTGTGGACTCATCAACGCGCAGCCATAGCCTGATTGACGCCAGCTGGACGAGGGGCGAGCCAAGCGGCTGGCGTTGACGCCGGAGCGTTTTGCCGCCATATACCGCGCATGAACAAGCTTCGATCAGCCGCATTGACCACCACGGCGACCGCTCACGGCGGATCGCCTCCTGGTTGCGCGCGCTAGAAACAAGCGTACTTCACCAGAAAAGGCCCCGCCGGCGACGGACGGGGCCTTTTCTGGTTTTTGATGGTCCCCGTCCGCGCTTTTTCCTCTTCATTAGGGAATATAGCCATGGACGATCTCGACCACAGAAATCTCGGTGTGAAGCTCAAGCTCTGGCACCTTCAGGAAGATGCGCCGGGCATGGTGTTCTGGCATCCGCGCGGCTACGCGGTCTACCGGGTGCTGGAGGACTATGTCCGGCGCAAGATGCGCCGAGCCGGCTATGCCGAGATCCAGACGCCACAGTTGCTGCCCAAGGAGCTCTGGGACCGCAGCGGCCACTGGGACAAGTTCGGCGAGCACATGTTCCGGGTCGACGACGGCGAGCAGGCGATGGCGCTGAAACCGATGTCATGCCCGTGCCACGTGCAAATCTTCAACAAGGGGCTGCGCTCGTGGCGGGAGCTTCCGATCCGCTATGCCGAGTTCGGCGCTTGCCACCGCAATGAGCCTTCCGGTTCGCTCCACGGCATCATGCGGACGCGCGCCTTCGAGCAGGACGACGCGCATGTGTTCTGCCGCGAGCAGGACGTGGAGAGCGAAGTCGCATGCTTCATCGCCCTGCTGGGCGAGGTCTACCGCGACCTCGGTTTTTCCGACTACGAGGTGGCGCTTGCGACGCGGCCGGCGGCGCGCGCCGGCGACGACGCGAGTTGGGACTGGTCGGAGGCGAAGCTCGGCGATGCCGCGCGGCAATGCGGCCTCGCGCCTCAAATCAATTCCGGCGAAGGCGCGTTCTACGGACCGAAGCTGGAATTCGCGCTGCGCGACCGGCTGGGACGATCCTGGCAGTGCGGCACAGTGCAGCTCGACGGCGTGCTGCCGCAGCGGCTCGACGCGTCCTACGTTGCGCCCGACGGCAGCCGCGCGAGGCCCCTGATGATCCACCACGCCATCTTCGGATCGCTTGGCCGCATGATTGCGATCCTGCTCGAGCACCATGGCGGCGTGCTTCCGTTCTGGTTGTCGCCGGACCAGGTCGCGGTCGCGCCGGTCTCGAAAGACCAGGCCGGATACGGGGCGGACGTTCTGGCGGCGTTTTGGGATGCCGGGATCCGGGCCGTTGCCTATGTCGGCGCCGATACTCTTTCGCGGCGCATCGTGGCGGCGCATGAAATGGCGGTGCCGGTGATGGCTATCGTCGGCGGGCGCGAGATGAGGGACGGAAGGGTGAGCCTGCGCGAACGCGACGGCTCACAGGCCGACGTTCCGCTGGCCGAGGCGGTGTCTCGCCTGCAGGCGAGGGCCCGGCCGGGCGCCTCTTTGGCTGAAGCCTTGTAGCCCGCAGACGCAGGATCGCAGGCGAGCAGGCCCTAACCCACGCGCTTCCATGACGGCGCGAGCCCCTCGCGCATGGCGAGACGCCGCAGCGGGCCGAACGAGCCGATCAGATGCAGGCCGGCTGCACGCAGCGACTGCACGCCTACGAAATCGCTGAGCAGCGAACGGTTGGCGAGATCGATGGCAAACACCCGGCTGGCGACATCGGCGCGGCGCGCGGATTGATAGCGCGCCAGCACTTGCGGCGCGCCCGGATCCTCGCCGAGCGACATCGCCTGTCCGGCGATATCGGCGATATCGGCGGCGTCGCGCAATCCCATGTTGAGGCCCTGCGCGCCGATCGGCGGCAACACATGGGCGGATTCGCCGACCAGCGCGACGCGATGGCTGGCAAATTGTTTCGGGCTTTCGATCGAAAGCGGAAACAGATTTCGACCGGCCTCAACCCGGACGCTGCCCAGAATGGAATGCGATTGCTTTTCGGCGGCGTCAGACAATTCGTCGTCGCTGAGCGCCATCAGCCGTTGCGCTTCCCTTGCCGCGGACACCCACACCACGCTGCAGCGGTTGCCGGGCAGGGGCACGAACACACACGGGCCGTGCGGCGTATGAAACTCGGTCGAGATATTCTTGTGGGAGCGGGAATGGGCGATGTTGAAGGTCAATGCCGATTGATGCAGGTCGTGGCGCTTGACATCGATGCCGGCGGCGTCGCGCGACAATGACTGCCGTCCATCGGCACCGATCACCAGCCGCGCCGAGAGCGACCCGCCAGCGCGGGTATGGATGGAAACCATCGCGTCCTGCGGATCGATCGCTGCGGCCTCGTCGTCATACCGCGTCAGGTTGGACAACTCGCCGGCGCGTTCCTCGAGTGCCGCCATCAGCGTCCGGTTGTCGATGTTGTAGCCGAACTGCTCGAGGCCGATTTCCTGCGACGAAAACCGCACTTCCGGCGCCCGGATCAGGCGGCCGGTGTCGTCGACGAGCCGCATGGTGCGTAACGCCGCGGCCTGATCCAGGCAGCGGCGCCAGACGTCCAGGCGTTCGAGCAACTCGGTGGAAGCGCCCAGCAGCGCCGTGGTGCGGTTATCGGCATAGGGCACGCGACGGGCGAGCAGGGCGGTCTTGGCGCCGGTCTCCGCCAGTGCGATGGCAGCGGTCAAACCCGCCGGTCCGCCGCCGATAACAATGATGTCATAAATTGGCGATACATCGGTCATATCCAGACAATCGACATTCCCGGCAACATTTTCAAGTCATTGACGGCGTTAAATGTTTCCATCGCTTCGCGCGGCCGAACGCCGCAAGCGCGGATATGCAAAACGCGGCGATTCCTGATAAGCACTGCCGGAGCAATGGACCAGATACCCAAGCCAATATCGTCTCCGGCAACGACGCGAATGCGGGCCGCCGCCTTCGGCGTTCATCTCTTCACGGCGCTCGGGGCGGGCATCGGCCTGATCGCGATGCTGGAGGCGGTGCGCGAGCATTGGGCCAGCATGTTTGCTTGGCTCGGCGTAGCGCTGATCATCGATGCCATTGATGGCCCGCTGGCGCGAAAATTCGATGTGGTGCGGCTGCAGCCGAACTGGTCGGGGGAAATTCTCGACCTTGTCGTCGACTTCGTCACCTACGTCTTCGTTCCGGCTTACGCGATCACGGCCAGCGGAATGCTGCTGCCGCTGGCAGCGCCATTGCTCGGCATAGGCATCGTGACATCGAGCGCCCTGTATTTTGCCGACCGCCGCATGAAGGCCGCCGACAACCACTTCCGCGGCTTTCCGGCGCTGTGGAACGTGGCGGCATTCTATCTGTTCCTGCTGCATCCATCACCGGCGCTCGCGAGCCTTGCCGTCGCGGTCCTGATCGCGCTGACATTCGCGCCGTTCCATGTGCTGCACCCGATCCGCGTGGTGCGGCTACGCTGGCTGACCCTGTGGCTGCTGGCGGCGTGGGCCGCGCTGGCGGCGTATACCATCGTCTGCGACTTTGCCGTGGGCGTTCCCATTACAACAGGACTTTGCGCGATCGCCGCCTATGTCACCGGCAGCGACGCGGCAATCCGCAAACTGAAATCGTTCAAGGCATGATGGAATTACTGACCAGCCCGGAAGCGTGGGCGGCATTGCTGACGCTGACGGCGCTCGAAATCGTCCTCGGCATCGACAATGTCATCTTCCTGTCGGTGATCGTCGCGCGGCTTCCGCCGGAGCAGGCAAAACGCGCGCGCCAAGTGGGTTTGCTGCTGGCACTGGTGTTCCGCATCGTGCTGCTCAGCTTGCTGGTGTGGCTGATCGGCCTGAAGGAACCCGTCCTGACCGTGAAAGGCATGGCGCTGTCATGGCGCGACCTCATCCTGATCGGTGGCGGCATGTTCCTGATCGCCAAGGCGACCCATGAAATTCATGCCGAGGTCGAGGCACGCCACACCGAGGCCGACGCCCAATCCACCGCGAGCGCGTTCTTCTGGGTGATCCTCCAGATCATCGTCGTCGACATCGTGTTCTCGCTGGATTCGATCATCACCGCGATCGGCATGGCGGAAGATATCGAGATCATGGTCGCTGCCGTCATCATCGCCTGCTTCATCATGTACGTCTCGTCGGGCCCGGTGTCGAAGTTCGTGGCCGATCACCCGACCACCAAGATGCTGGCGCTGGCGTTCCTGGTGCTGATCGGCGTGGCGCTGGTGGCGGATGGATTCAAATTCCATATCCCGCGCGGCTACATCTATTTTGCCATCGTGTTCGCGGCCGCGGTCGAATTGTTCAACGTGCTGGCCCGGCGCAATCGCCGAAAGGTAGTGAAATAGCCGGATTCCGTCGCCGAGTTGACAATACGGCTTCGATGGCTTTCGCTCCGGCCGCAAGGCGGGCACTCGAAGCGGATACCAAGGGAGAAATGGTCATGACCAAGGCCGTGCGTGTGCACAAGGTGGGGGGTCCGGAAGCCCTGGTATATGAGAGCGTCGAGGTAGCCGCGCCCGGACCGGGCGAGGTTCGCCTCCGCCAGCACGCCGTCGGCCTGAATTTCATCGACGTGTACTACCGCACCGGCCTCTACAAGGCGCCGGGGCTGCCGTTCATCGCCGGCAATGAAGCCGCCGGTGAAGTTGTGTCGGTCGGGCCGGGCGTCACCAATTTTCATCCCGGCGACCGCGTCGCCTATTATTTCAATCTCGGCGGCTATGCCTCTGAGCGCGTGATTCCGGCGGAGAAGCTGGTCAAGCTGCCCGACCACATCACCTACGAGCAGGGCGCCGTGCTGATGCTCAAGGGCCTGACGGTCTGGTACCTCCTGCACAAGACTTTCAAGGTCGAGTCCGGTCATCGCGTGTTGATCCATGCCGCCGCCGGCGGCATCGGCCTGTTGGCCTGCCAATGGGCCAAGGCGCTCGGCGCGCATGTCATCGGCACCGTCGGCTCGAAAGCCAAGGCCGACCTCGCGCTCGCCAATGGCTGTGACCACGTCATCCTCTACAACGAGGAAGACTTTGTCGCGCGGGTCAAACAGATCAGCCGCAACGAACTCTGCGACGTCGTTTACGACGGCGTCGGCAAGACCACATTCCCGGGCTCGCTGTCCTGCCTGCGGCCGCGCGGCCTGTTCGTCAGCTTCGGCAATGCGTCGGGCCCGGTGCCGCCGTTCGCGCTCGCCGAGCTCAACAATCACGGCTCGCTGTTTGCGACGCGGCCGAAGCTCAACGACTACGTCAGCACCCGCAAGGAATTGCTGGAGGGCGCCGACACGCTGTTTGCCGCCGTCATCAACGGCAAACTGCACGTGCCGATCAACCACGCCTATGCGCTGAAGGACGTCGCAAAGGCGCATATTGACCTCGAGAGCAGGGCGACGACGGGGGCGGTTATTCTTCGGCCGTAACGGAATGTCGTCCCGGCCTTGAGCTCAGATGCGCAATTGCGCATCGGGGGACCCATACCGCGTGATCCATCGGTAGAAAAGTGCCGTTAGATACCACCTGCAATTACAACGGCCGCGGCGTATGGGTCCCGGCCTTCGCCGGGACGACGATAGATTTACGCCACGCGTCTTGCTGCACCTGTCCTGGTCAGTACCGTGTCGAGGCAATCGATCATCATCGAAATCTCCTCGCGCGTGACGTTCAGCGCCGGCATGAACCGCAACGCATCCGGTTGCGGCGAGTTCAACAGCACGCCTTCCGCAAACGCCTGCGCCACGATCGAGGCCCCGATCGGCAGCTTGAGATCGAGCGCGAGCAACAAGCCCCGGCCGCGCACCTCGCCGAGGCAATGCCGCGCCGACAGTTTCTGCAATTCGCTTTCCAGAAACAGGCCGACATCAACGGCCGATTTCAGGAAGTCGGGCGCGGCCACGTATTCGAGCACGGCAAGGCCCGCGGCGCACATCAGGGGATTGCCGTTGAAGGTGCCGCCCTGGTCGCCATGCTCGAAACAGGACGCATAGTCGGTCGCCAGCAAGGCCGCGAGCGGCACGCCGCCGCCGATGCCTTTGCCGAGCGTCATGATGTCGGGCTCGATTCCCGCATGCTCATAGTGGAACAGCTTGCCGGTCCGGCCCATGCCGGTCTGGATCTCGTCGACGATCAGGAGCAGCCCGCGCTCCTGGGTCAGCGCGCGCAACTCCTGCAGGAATTGATCGGTGGCCGGCCAAACACCGGCTTCGCCCTGGATCGGCTCCAGCATGACAGCAACCGTCTTGCTCGAGATCAACCGCTTGACGGAATCCAGATCGTTGAGCTGCGCCTTGGGAAATCCGGTGACCTTGGGTTCGAACAGCGGCTCGAACGCCTTCTTGCCCGACGCCGACATGGTCGCGAGCGTGCGGCCGTGGAAACCGCCGACGAAGGTGATGATCTCATGCGCGCCGCCTTTGTAGAGCGTGCCGAATTTGCGCGCGAGCTTGATCGCGCCCTCATTGGCTTCGGCGCCGGAGTTCGCAAAGAACACCTGGTCGAAACAGCTGTTGGCGACCAGCGCATTGGCGAGCTTCAGGCTGGGCTCGTTGAAGAACGCCGGGCTCGGCGTCAGCAACAGTTTTGCCTGCGCGGCGACCGCATCGGCGATGATCGCAGGCGAATGGCCGAGGCAATTGACCGCCCAGCCCTGCATGAAATCGAGATAGCGCTTGCCGCTGTCGTCCCACAGATAGGCGCCTTCGCCCTTGACGAAGACGGTGGACGGCCGCGCGGTGATGTTCATCAGCGCATCATACGGTTGGGTAGCGTTGGTCATGTCGAACTCCTCGTTGGGTTTTGGGTAAAAGGCAGGCCGAAACGCAAGAAGGCCGCACTTTGCGGGTGCGGCCTTCTCGAAAACGTTGCTGAACTAGTTGATCAGCGATGTCGTCGGACATGGCGCAGCCCATCATCGTCGCAAGAGCGACGACGGAAAGCTGCGCGGCGGTTGGTCCGGTTCAATGTCATGGCGCAGGCCCATACAGCCGAATGGCCGGCCGTGTCAAGCGCAACCGGAAAATCAGAATCCCGCGACGCTGCCGTGCAGGTCGTATTGGTCCGCGCGCTCGATCTTGGCGGTGACGATTTCGCCGACCCGCAGCGGCCGGCGGCTGGAGACATAGACCGCGCCGTCGATCTCGGGCGCGTCGGCCTTGGAGCGGCCCTTGGAGACGGTCGGGCCGACTTCGTCGATGATGATCTGCTGGCGCGTGCCGACCTTGCGCTTCAGTCGACGCGCCGAGATTTTCTGTTGCCGCGCCATCAGCGCGTTCCAGCGCTCCTGCTTGATCTCGTCGGGCACAACGCTGCCGATCGCATTCGAGGGGGCGCCAGCGACCGGCTCATATTTGAAACAGCCCAGGCGATCGATCTCGGCTTCCTCGAGCCAGTCGAGCAGATAGGCGAAATCGGAATCGGTCTCGCCGGGGAAGCCGACGATGAAGGTCGAGCGCAAGGTCAGATCCGGACATTGCTCGCGCCACTTCTTAATCCGCGCCAACGTCTTTTCCTGCGCGGCCGGACGCTTCATCGCCTTGAGCACTTCCGGGCTCGCGTGTTGGAACGGGATGTCGAGGTACGGCAACACCTTGCCTTCGGTCATCAGGCCGATGACTTCGTCGACATGCGGGTAGGGGTAGACATATTGCAGCCGGACCCAGGCGCCGAGCTCGCCGAGTTCCTTGGCGAGGTCGAAGAATTTGGCGCGGACCTGGCGGTCCTTCCACGGGCTCTCGGCATATTTGATGTCGACGCCGTAGGCCGAAGTGTCCTGCGAGATGACGAGCAATTCCTTGACGCCGGCGGCGACCAGCTTTTCTGCTTCGCGCAGCACGTCATTGGCCGGCCGCGATACCAAATCGCCGCGCAGCTTCGGGATGATGCAGAAACTGCAGCGGTTGTTGCAGCCTTCGGAAATCTTCAAATAAGCATAGTGCCGCGGCGTCAGCTTGACGCCCTGCGGCGGCACCAGATCGAGGAGCGGATTATGCACCGGCGGCAGCGCCCGGTGGACGGCATCCAGCACGCTCTCATATTGCTGCGGACCGGTGATCGAGAGCACGCCGGGATAGGCCGCCTCGATCTGTTCGGGTTCGGCGCCCATGCAGCCGGTGACGATGACCTTGCCGTTCTCGGCCATGGCCTCGCCGATCGCGCCGAGCGATTCCTGCTTGGCGCTGTCGAGGAACCCGCAGGTGTTGACGATCACGATGTCGGCGCCGTCATGCTTGCGGGCCAGCTCATACCCCTCCGCACGCAGCCGCGTGATAATGCGCTCGGAATCCACCAGCGCTTTGGGGCATCCCAATGAAACAAAGCTGATCTTGGGCGCGGCGGCCTGTTGCATATCTTATCTGCCTGATTGATCAGCACGAGCTAGTCCCAATTGCCCATAATTACAAGGCTTTGCGGGGGCTTTTGACGTGCTATGGGTGGGTCCGCCGGGTTAAGGGTTGATCGATGAGCGCTGAGTCGTCACCGAAAATCGTGATTGTCGACGAAAGCCCGATCCGTGCCGCCATTCTCGAAGAGGGGCTGCGGGAGGCGGGCTTTACCCGCGTGGTCCATATCCGCGAAATGCAGAGCCTGCTGGCGCGGATCTATGCGGAAGACCCCGACGTCATCCTGATCGATCTGGAAAACCCCAGCCGCGACGTGCTGGAGGCGATGTTCCAGGTCAGCCGCGCCGTGCGCCGGCCGATCGCCATGTTCGTCGACCAGAGCGATGCGGCCTCGATCCAGGCCTCCGTCGACGCCGGCGTCTCCGCCTATATCGTCGACGGCCTGAAGAAGGAGCGGATCAAGCCGATCCTCGACCTCTGCATCTCGCGCTTCAATGCGTTCTCGAAGCTGCAGGATGAACTCGACCGCACCAAATCGGCGCTGGAGGAACGCAAGGTCATCGACCGCGCCAAGGGCATCCTGATGAAGGTGAAAGGCCTGACGGAAGACGAGGCCTATGTGCTGATGCGATCCACCGCGATGCGCGAGAAGAAGAAAATCGGCGAGATCGCGCAGTCGATCCTGACCGCGTCGGAGTTGCTGAAATGACCACACCGCTGCATATCGGCTTCATCCCGCTGGTCGACGCCTCCGCGCTGATCGTTGCCGTCGACAAGGGCTTTGCCGCCGCCGAAGGGCTCGATATCACGCTGACGCGGGAAGTGTCGTGGTCCAACGTCCGCGACAAGCTCAATATAGGCCGCTTCGACGCGGCGCATCTGCTGGCGCCGGTTGCAATCGCCTCGAGCCTCGGACTTGGACATGTCAAGCTGCCGATCGTGGCGCCGTTCAATCTCGGCCTCAACGGCAACGCGATTACGGTATCGCCGGCGCTGCACGCGGCGATCATGGGCGAAATCGACGGTGACCCGCGCAACCCGCTGGTAACGGCGCAGGCGCTGTCCCGCGTGGTCGCCGCCCGGCGCAAGGCCGGCGCCGAGCCGCTGACTTTCGGGATGACGTTTCCGTTCTCGACCCACAACTACCAGCTCCGGTTCTGGATGGCGGCTGGAGGTGTCGATCCCGACGAGGACGTCCATCTGGTGGTGCTGCCGCCGCCCTACATGGTGGACAGCCTGGCCAACGGACATGTCGACGCGTTCTGCGTCGGCGCACCCTGGAACTCGGTCGCAGTCGATCTCGGCGTCGGCCAGATCCTGCATTTCGTCTCCGACATCCTGGTGCGTGCCGCGGAAAAGGTGCTCGCGGTCCGGCGGGGTTGGTCGGAGAAGAATCCGGAAACACTGGCGGCCTTGATCCGGGCCGCCTCGCATGCCGCGCAATTCATCGAACAACCGGACAATCGCGCCGAGGCTGCGCACATCCTGGCGAAGCCGCAATATATCGGCGTCGATGCCGAAGTGATCAGGCGGACGCTGGACGGCCGGTTGAAGATATCGCCCGACGGCACCATGCGCGAAAGCAGCCGGTATCTGCTGGTCGGGCGCGAAGGCGCTGCGCGGCCGGATCCTGCGCAGGCGGCCTGGCTGTACGCCCAGATGGTGCGCTGGGGGCAGACGGCGATGCAGCCGGACGCACTCAAGACCGCCATGGGCGTGTTCAGGCCGGACCTCTATGACGCTGCGATGGGGCAACCAGCCAAGCCCGGGAACGGGGTCGATGCGGTCGGCGCTTTTGCCGGCCCCGCCTTCAATCCCGACGATATCGCCGGCCATCTGGCGGCGTTTACGATCGGCCGCTGGAAGCCCTGATCGTTTTGATCCATTGAACTAAAGTTGGGCACTTGAACTGACCGCCCAACAATTGAGCAATCTGCCTCCGAAGCCGATCTGAAGCCAGCTTCAGAGCTTCATGGCCCGATTTTCAACTACCTGAAATAACTAACATTTCCAGAAGAATTGGTCTGGCACGCAACTTGTATGTTGCAGTGCAGCCAACCGTCGCCGATGCCAGTTGGCCTACGTCCAAGATGGATTCCGCAGCAACGAAGCTGGTCGAACCGAACAGGAGCAAAAGCCCGGCGCCGCGGCTGAGCCGAGTTCCAAACGGTCAACCCAAATTCGTTGACGCCACCAATCGTGGCCGCAGGAGCTTCGTCACGCATTATGAAAATGGAAACGCTCATAGTCGACTTTACCGACGAGCAGAAGCGCTACCTCGAAGGCTTCACCACGGGCCTGCAGATCAGCCGGGTCGGGCGTGGCCTCGGCGGCGGTTCGCCCAAGGCGAATGCCGAGCCGAGCGGACCTGAGGCCACGCATATCAAGGCGCAGGACAAGGTCAGCGCATCCGGCAAGAAGCTGGTCGATCAGGAAAAGTGGAAGCGCGAAGAGCATCCGTTTGACGTCTATCCGCGGCTGAAGCAGCAGGCGCTCGACAATGCGCCGCCGTCACCCGCCGATAATTTCCGCTGGCGCTATTACGGCCTGTTCTATGTCGCGCCGGCGCAGGACTCCTACATGTGCCGGTTGCGGATTCCGAACGGCATCATGAAGCATTGGCAGTTCGCCGGCCTTGCCGATCTCATCGAGCCCCTGTGCGGGCCGTTCTGCCACGTCACCACACGCGCGAATTTGCAGGTGCGCGAAATTCCGCCCAAGCACGCCGTGGCGCTGATCGAGGGCATTCAGGATCTCGGCCTGTGTTCGCGCGGTTCCGGCGCCGACAACATCCGCAACGTCACGGGAACGCCGACGGCGGGGATCGATCCGCAGGAAATTCTCGACACCCGCGAATATGCCCGCGAGTGGCACTATCACATCCTCAACGACCGCTCGCTGACGGGACTGCCGCGCAAGTTCAACGTCGCCTTCGACGGCGCCGGCAAGATCGCGGTGCTGGAAGACACCAACGACATCGCGTTTTCGGCCGTGGAGGTGATGGACGGCTTTGGCGTCGAGCCGGGCGTTTGGTTTCGCCTCGGCCTCGGCGGCATCACCGGCCACAGGGATTTCGCCAAATATTCGGACATCATCGTCAAGCCGGCGGATGCCACCAAAGTGTCGGATGCCATCGTCCGCGTCTTCATCGATACCGGCGACCGTACCAACCGGCTCAAGGCGCGGATGAAATATGTGATCGACGGCATCGGCATGGAGAAATTCCTTGCCCTCGTCGAGGAAAAACTCGGCCATGCCTTCACCCGTGTGCCCGTCGAAGCGATGGCGCCGCGTCCGGCCTTCGACCGCATGGCGCATATCGGCGTGCACAAGCAGAAGCAGGACGGGCAGAACTGGATCGGCGTCGCGCTGCCGCTCGGCAAGGTCACCTGCGAGCAGATGCGGGGCTTGGCCAAGATCACGCAGGATCTTGGCGACGGCGATATCCGCCTGACCGTGTGGCAGAACCTTCTGATCCCGGGCGTGCGCGACGCCAACGTTGAACTTGCGATATCAGCGATCCGGGCAATCGGGCTCGATGTCGAGGCCTCGCAAGTCCGCGCCGGGCTGATTGCTTGCACCGGCCGCGCGGGCTGCAAATTCGGTCTTGCCGACACCAAGCGCACGGCCGCAGGGGTCGCAGAGTGGTGCGATCCGCGGGTGACGATCGAGACACCGATCAACATCCATCTCACCGGCTGTCACCATTCCTGCGCGCAGCATTACATCAGCGATATCGGCATGATCGGTGCGCGCATCCCGGTCGGCGATACCGACGACACGGTCGATGGCTTTCATATTTTCACGGGCGGCGGATTCGGTCCGGACGCCGATGTCGGGCAGGAGGTGTTTCACGACGTCACGGCGGAGGACGCGCCTGTCTATGTCGAGCGGCTGCTGAAGGCCTACGTCACCAATCGCGCTTCGCCCGAAGAAACCTTCCTGACATTTGCGCGCCGCCATGACGGCGAGACGCTGCGTAGGCTTGCCGCCGCTGAGGTGTCCTCATGAACCAGATCACACCGACACCCAAAATCGAGATCATCCCCTCCAGCGCACCGTTCTCCGAAGCGCAGCGTTCGTGGTTGAACGGGTTCTTTGCGGGTTTGCTGTCCGACGCGCCGACGCCATTATCGGCCGAGCAGGGCGCTGCCGTCATGGAAGGCGGCGATGTCGATGACGGAGCGCCGTGGCACGACCAGACCATGCCGATTGCCGACCGCATGGAGCTGGCGGAAGGTCGCCCGTTGCGGCGGAAGATGATGGCGGCGATGGCGCAGCAGGATTGCGGCCAGTGCGGCTACAACTGCAACGACTATTCGGACGCGATCGCGGCAAAGAGCGAAGCGCGGCTCAACCTCTGCGTCCCCGGCGGCAAGGAAACCGCCCGGATGCTGAAATCGCTGTACGAGGAGCTGGACAAGGCGCCTTTAGCGCCATCAACGGGGGCTCCCGCAGCACCTGCCGCGGCAGCGCCTGCGGTCGTCGCAGAGCCCGGCCGTTCGCGCGACAATCCTGCGCCGGCGTTCTTCCTCGGACGCCGTCTGCTCAACAAGGGTAAATCGGAAAAGGAAACCTGGCATATCGATTTCGATCTGTCGGGCTGCGGCCTCGATTACGTCGTCGGCGATTCCTTCGGCATCTTCGCCCGCAACGATCTCGGCAATGTCGACCAGATCATCGCCTTGCTCGGCGCGTCGCACACAACCAAGGTCCGCGGCAAGACCTTGCGCGAAGTGCTGCTCGACGATGTCTCGCTGGCACCGGCGCCGGATTCGCTGTTCGAGCTGATCTCATACCTCACCGGCGGCGCGCAGCGCGAAAAGGCGAGGGCGCTGGCGCAGGGCGAGGATCCCGATGGCGACGCGGCGACGCTCGACGTGATGGCGGTGCTGCAGAAATTCCCCAACGTGCGCCCGCATCCGGAAGCCTTCGTTGAGGCGCTGGAAGCGCTGCAGCCGCGGCTCTATTCGATCTCGTCGTCGCACAATGCGACGCCCGGCAAACTATCGCTGACGGTGGATTGCGTGCGTTACGTGATCAACAAGCGCAAACGCCTTGGCCTGGCCTCGACCTTCCTCGCCGAACGCATCCAGCCCGGCGACGAGGTCAAGGTCTATGTGCAGAAGGCGCATGGTTTTGCGTTGCCGGAGGATCCAAAGATCCCGATCATCATGATCGGGCCGGGCACCGGCATCGCGCCGTTCCGCGCCTTCCTGCACGATCGCCGCGCCACCGGTGCGCTGGGAAAGAACTGGCTGTTCTTCGGCCATCAGCGCAGCGATTGCGATTTCTTCTATTCTGATGAGCTCAACGCGATGAAAACGTCGGGGTTGTTGACGCGGCTGTCGCTGGCGTGGTCGCGCGACGGCGACAAGAAATTCTACGTCCAGGATCGCATGCGCGAAGTCGGCCGCGAAGTCTGGACCTGGCTCGCCGAAGGCGCCAACATCTACATCTGCGGCGACGCCAAGCGGATGGCCAAGGACGTCGAGCGCGCGCTGGTCGATATCGTCGCCCAGTTCGGCGCCCGGTCCACCGACGAGGCCGTTCTCTTCGTCGCGGAACTCAAAAAGAAGGGCCGGTTCCAGCAGGACGTTTATTAACCCAAAGCGTTTTCGAGCGAAGTGGGAACCGGTTCGCGTGAAGAAAACGCGTCAAACGAAAAGGTTCGGGTTCCAGTTCGATCAAATCGGCCCGAATATAATTCTCGCCGAAATCCAAGCCGGAGAATTTTTCACTCGAAAGTGAGTCCGCCGGAGGGTCCGTATCACTATTTCTCGGACCTTCTTGCAAGTTGGCGCGAACGATATTCCATATGCGGTCCATGCTGCGTTGGAGATCGACCATGCGCGAACTATCGGCGGAGGCCCGCCTGCACCTTTATGCACGCTCCCTGTCCCGCCGGACCGGAACGGGATTCCAGACCGCGGCGATCTACAGCTCGCTCGCGCTCATCGCCGCCATCGTATTCGGCTCGCTCTCGGTTCATCCGTTCTAGTTTGAATTGTTACGGCCAGGCCGCGTAGGACGCGCCGCGCCGCATTATCCGATCTGAGGGCACAAGGACCTTCAGCTCGCCGTCTTGAACGGCGCCACCGCAATCCCGGCGGCCTTCAACGCCTGCCGCACGCCGCGTCCGATCTCCACCGCTCCCGGCGTATCGCCGTGAATGCAGACGGTATCGGTGCGCATCTTGATTACCTTGCCTGATACCGAGACCACCGCGCCGTCCTGCACCATCCGCACCACACGGTCGGCAATCGCTTTGGGATCATGCAGCACCGCGCCGGGCTTCTTGCGCGATACCAGCTGGCCGTCGTCTTCGTAGGCGCGGTCGGCAAACACTTCGTGCACCATCGGCAGATTGGCGGATTCGCCGGCGCTCACCAGTTTGGAGTTCGCCAGCACCACGAAAATCAGATTGGGATCGACCGCCTTGATGGCGTTGGCGATCGCCCTTGCCGTCATATCGTCCTCGCAGGCGACGTTGGAGATCGCGCCATGCGCCTTGACGTGGGTGACCTTGTGACCGGCCGCGGTCGCAATCGCCTGCAACGCGCCGATCTGGTAGGCGATCAGGTTTTCGATTTCCGAAGATTTCAAACCTGGCATTGGCCGCCGGCCGAAGCCGTGCAGGTCGCGATAGCCGGGGTGGGCGCCGACGCTGACGCCGCGCGCCTTCGCAAGCTCGACCGTGTGGCGCATGATATCGGGATCGCCGGCATGGAAACCGCAGGCGACATTGACCGAGGTCGCAAGCTCGATCATCGCGGCATCATTGCCCATTTCCCACGCGCCAAATCCTTCGCCGAGATCGCAGTTGAGGTCGATGGTTGTCATGGTGCTGGTCCGCTCTGCTAAAGTGAATCCTGGATGTGGGTTAGTCCGGCCCCGATACATCGGCCGACGCGACCTGCCAGGTCGAGGCGTCAATCGCATTGACAGCGTGACCGGCGACGTTGGCATCCTGCAGCGCATCGATGTTGAGATCAAAGCTTTCGATCGACCGAAGCCGGTCGGGCAGGGAACGCAGCAGCTCCGCGAATTGCCGCGCCGCAGCCTGGGCTTCCGCCATGTTGACGGCCTTGAAGCGAAAGGCGCGGCCGGCTGGCGTCTGCGCAAACCGTCCGAAGTCGGCGGAGATGACGGTTGCGATCTTGGGATAGCCGCCGCTGGTGCCGCGGTCCGGCATTAGCACGATGGGCTGGCCGTTGCCGGGAACCTGCAGGCTGCCGTTTACGGTGCCGTCGGAAACGATGTTGTGGCCGTGCAGATGCTTGATGACGGGACCTTCGAGCCGATAACCCATGCGGTCGCTGGTCGCCGATATCTTCCACTCGCTGTCGACAAACAGTTTCTTGGCATCATCGGCGAATTCGTCGTCTTGCGGTCCCCAGACGACGCGGATCGGGCCGTCGGCCGTAGCAGGCAGTTCAATGCGCCGTTCCGGCGCAGCGCTGGCCGGCGCCGTCTGCAACTCATCCCCGCTCTGCAGCGGCCGCGGATAGGGGCTCCCTAGTCCGGCGCGCGCATTGACGGCAAGGCTGCCGAAGTCAGGCTCGCCCGCGATGCCGCCTTCGAGGGCGAGGTAGCTGAACGAACCGCTGCGGGCAAAGCCGAGCGTCAAGGTTTCGCCATCCGCCAGCGTCGCCGACGTATCGATCGCAACCGGGCGTCCGGCGATGTCAGCGTTACGCGATGCGCCTGATAGCGCGATGCGGACCGCGCCGCCGCGTGCGGTGAAGACGGCGCCAAACGGACCGATCTCGATACTGGCTGTAAACGGCGAATTGCCGACCAGCGTGTTCGCGGCCGCCAGCGCCAGGCGATCCATTGCGCCGCTCGGCACCAGGCCGTAGCGCTGGGAGCCGGGGCGGCCGCCGTCCTGTACCGAGCTTGCGGGACCGATGGAGGTGATGACGAGCTTGCTCATGACGTCATCAACTCGGCCACAATCTCGCCGGCTGCCGCGGCGCGGTCCTGCTCGGCAAAGGTTTTTGCATCGACCGGCGCAAACGTAACGTGGTCGCCAGGCTCCAGCAGGAAGGTCGGGTCGCGATGCAGTTGATAGGTCCGAACCGCGGTCTGCCCGAGCAGGTGCCAACCGCTGGGGCCGGCGAGGCACTGTACGCCGGTCTGCACGCCGCCGATCGAAACGGTGCCGGCCGGCGTCAGCAGACGCGGATTTTGCCGCCGCGGCATCTGCAGCGAATCCGAAAGCCCCGAGAGATACGACCAGCCCGGCGTAAAGCCGATCATGGCGACGCGGTAATCGCCGGCGGCATGCCGCGCCACGATATCGTCGGGCGTCGTCTTGAGCGTTTTGGCGACGTCCTCGAGGTCAACGCCATGCTCGCCGCCATAGACCACGGGAATGCGCCAGCGCCGGGCTTTTGTCGTTGCAGGAATCGGCAGCTTCGCCAGCGCCATAATTTGCTCGCCGAGCGCTTCAAAGGAAGCCCGCACGGGATCGTAATGCACCAGCAGCGATCGATAGGTCGGCACGGTCTCGGTGACCCCGTCGATCGGCGCGCCCGCCATCGCGCGGTCGAGCGCCAGCACCCGACGGTTGGCGGCATCGTCGATGTAGCGGGAAAATTCCACCGTGATGGCGCTGTCGCCACTGGGTAAAAGGCGGGGCGGGGATAGCGTCGCGGCCATGGCCTCGGTACTGCCTTGGGGTCTGTCTGAAGACGGGCTCAGGACTGTCTGAGAATTCTTGGAGCTGAGATCAAGCTGTAGCGTGTTTTGCGCGCGAGTGGAATTCGCTTCGTGCGAAATCATTGAGCAAGTTCAATAAATTAATCTGCATGGCGACGATAAGATGTTGTGATCACAGCCGCAGCAACGAGCCCTTGACGCGATGCCCGCGGCCCGCAAGATGCGCTACCTTTTGATCCCTCCCATTGGAGCGTTGCCGTACCGATGTCCTTGACCCCCGAAGCAATCGCGACCCTGTCCCGCGTGTCCACCGCCACCATCACCACGGTCCTGCTCAAGAAGGGCCTGCGGAATGTCTGGATGCGTGGCACCAAGCCGTTGCGGCCCGGGCAGCCGCGGCTGGTCGGGCCGGCCTTTACGCTGCGCTTCGTACCCGCGCGCGAAGATCTGGCGACGCCGGAATCCTGGTCGTCGCCGATCTCGACCCGCACCGCGATTGAAGCCATGCCGCAAGGCTGCATTGCCGTGGTCGATGCCATGGGTGTCGCCGATGCCGGTATCTTCGGCGATATCTTGTGCGCGCGGATGGTCAAGCGCGGCGTGGCGGCGCTGATCACCGACGGTGTCGTGCGCGACGTCGAAGGTGTGCTCGGCACCGGCATGCCGGTCTGGTGCGATGGTTACGCAGCGCCACCGTCCGTCGCAGGATTGACCTTCGTCGGCTGGGGTGAACCGATCGGCTGCGGCGGCGTTGCGGTGTTTCCGAACGACATCGTCGTTGCCGACCAGGATGGCGCCGTGCTGATCCCGCAAGCGTTCCTCGACCTCATTCTGGCCGAAGGCGCCGAGCAGGAACGGATGGAAGCCTGGATCGTCAATGAAGTGAATAACGGCGCGGCGCTGCCCGGGCTCTATCCTATGAATGCCGAGACCAAGGCGCGCTACGCGGCGAGCAAGAAATAACATCGAACCAAAAGGAACAACACCATGGATATCCACGTCTCCGGCTCGCGGCCCACACGTCGCGCCCCTGCAGAATACTTCACCGGCACAGTGCTGCAGGATCCCGTCATCATGGCGCCTGCGCCTGCGCGTTTGAACTGTTCGCGCGTCTCGTTCGAGCCGGGCGCCCGCACAGCCTGGCACTCGCATCCGCTCGGGCAGACCCTTTACGTGATCTCAGGCATCGGACGGGTGCAGGCCAAAGGCGGACCGATCACGGAAATCCGGCCTGGCGATGTCGTTTGGATTCCGCCGAATGAAAAGCACTGGCATGGTGCCACGCCGACCAATGGCATGACCCATATTGCCATGCAGGAGGCGCTCGACGGGGTCTATTCAAACTGGATGGAGCACGTGACCGATGCGGAATATTCCGCACCGCTCGGCTAGAGCCTTTTTCGTTCCGATGGAATCGGAACGAGGCTCTAGATTCTTGTTTTGACGCGTTTTCTTGACGCGAACCGGTGTCCACTTCGCTGGAAAACGCTCTAAATCCGCTGCGCGGTCCAGGTGCCCGAGCACAATGCAGCGCGCCACGTGCCTGATCCCGAAGTGCCGTTGAGGCGCCCGAGGCCTACCGCGCGCTTCATGCCGCTCGCCAGCGTCACCGAGATGTTGCCGGCTTCGGCAACACGGCCCGACGCGGTCACCATCGCGTTGGTGGAGCCGACATGGCCGTTGTTGATGCCAATCGAGACGGACTCGCCGCTGCTGCAGGCGGCATTCGATGACGCGATATGCACGTTCCATTCGCCGTCGAAGGTCGCGGCCGCCGCCGGAGTTGCGAGGATCGTGCCCATCAGCATCAGGATACGAAAGGCGGTAGCAGATTTGAAAATGTGTCCCATGGCGTGCCCCCTGTTTGTTTGACGGGGGCAACCTCTCACGGCGGTTCAAACACGACTGTGATGGTCGTCACATGGACAATTCAGGCGTCGTTTCGGCGTGAACCGGGTCGCCCGATAATGCGACGCCGCGAGCAAAGGCCCCGCCGGAATGGCGGGGCTTTGGTTGATATGCACAAAGTTGGTGTGGGCCGTCAGTTCACGCGGCTCCAGGTCTGGCCGCCGCAGAACATGCCGCCAAAGGCGCAGCCCTGAACGCGCAGGCTGTCGGTGCCTTTGAGTGCGATCGTTGAATCATAGGTGCTGCCGCTGTTGGGATCGAAAATCCGGCCCCTCCATTTGTTGTCCTTGCCGGGCTTCATGCTGATCAGCACCTGTTCGCCGTTGCGGTTCGACTTCTTGTCGACGGAATAGCCGCACAGATTGGCGCCGCATTGCTCGATCCGGACCTTGCCTTCCTTCTCTTCCGTCAGCCAGACGCCGAGCGGTGAGTTGGCCGCCTGTGCGGCCGGCGGTGGCGGTGCAGGCGGCGGCGTTACCGCAGCAATTGCAGGCTTCGGCGCGGCAGGCGGTTCCTGCTGAACTTGCGGCACGGGTGCGCTGGGCGGCGGCGGAGCTGCGGGCGTTGTGACCGGATCCGCCGGGGCAACGGCGACGGTGGCGGGCGGAGGCTCGGATGGTGCTGGTGCGACGGGTGCGGGAGCCACAGGAATGGGCGCAGGCGCCGCCGGCGCAGCAGCCTGTTCGGCGGGGGCAGGTGCAGCGGGCGCGACCGTATCGGCCGGGGTCCTGGGATCCGTCTTTGCCTGTTGCGGCGATTGCTTGCGCGGACGGTCGCGATCGCCGTCATCGCTCCGCGAGCGTTTGGCCTTCGGCGTATTGTCGTAGACGCCTGGAATCTGGACGGTGCCGCGATCGGGATCGATGCGAATGGTGCGGCCGCCATAATCGAAGGTGTATTGGGCCTGCGCGGCAGTGCTCGCCAGCAAAAGCGCGGCGATAGCCAGAAGCTTCTTCATAACGACCTCCTGTGCAGGGAATCCCAACCCCCGACGCTACGCAAAGGCAGCTCGTGAAACGTGATCCAGGTCACTTTCAAATGATAAGTCGTGTACTAGCGGCTTTGGTTCAATGTTGTCGGCGCAGCCAAATTTGCACCCGATAGGCGGTCAATTTGCGGCGAAAACCGATGAATTTGACCGGCAGATCAATCGAACCAGGCGGCGTAGGTTTTCCTGAAGGTGCCATCCTCGGTTGCGATGTGCAGCCACTGGTCGACAAAGGCCTTCAAGGCGACATCGCGCTGCAGCCAGTAGGCCTTCTCGGCGAAATCGAACGGCTTTTCCGGATGCACCGCGCAGAGCACACCGGGATGCAGCTTCTGCTGGTACAGCGTCTCCGATGAATCCGTCATCATCAGGTCGGCGTTGCCCTTGGCGATCTCGTCGAAGATGGTGACGTTGTCATTGTGCAGCTTCACTTCGGCGTTCCTGACGTTGGCGCGGGCAAACCGTTCGTTGGTGCCGCCAGGATTGACGATCACCCGCGTGCCAGGCTTGTCGATGTCGGCGATGGTTTCGTATTTGCCCTTGTCGGTGCAGCGCGCGATCGGCGTCTTGCCCTCGCGCATGATCGGCGTCGAGAACAATCCCTTCTTCTGCCGGTCGAGCGTGATCGATACGCCGCCCATCGCGATGTCGAAATTGTCGGCCTCGAAATCCTTCATCAGTTGCGGCCAGGCGGTGTGGACGAATTCGACCTTGACGCCGAGCGCCTTGCCGAGCGTTTCCGCCATGTCGACGTCAAAGCCGGTGAATTTTTGCGCACTCTTGTCGAGATAGGTGAAGGGGCGATAGTCGCCGGTCATGCCGACCCGCAGCGTGCCGCGCTTGATGATGTCGTCGAGGCGGGAAGGGGCCGGTTGCTGGGCGTGGGCGGAAACCGCCAGCAGACCAGCCATGACAAGACCAATGAGCATTCGGAACATAAATTCTTCTCCGCCGGTGAATTCGATGACACCTTGTTTGTGATGACGCAGGATTTAGACCAGATACCTGCGCCGTGCCAGCTGGAGAAATGAAAATCGTGACCATCTCACTCTGCGAATCGTCGGTCGACGTCTTCGTGCCGTATCTTGGCAATCTGTCGGTCCTGCTGGACCACGCATCGGCCTATGCGAAGGCGCGCAACATCGATCCGGCGATCCTGCTCAACATGCGGCTCTATCCGAACATGTATGATCTGACGCGCCAGGTGGGGGAGGCGAACCGCCACGCGGTTACTGGCTGCGCGCTGCTGGCCGGGCGTGAACCGCACGTCTTCCCGGCGGCCGAGCCTGACATCCCCGAACTCAAATCGCGGATATCCGCCGGAATCGAATTCGTGCAGGGCTTGCCACGTGCGGAAATCGATCGGGCGGCGGACAAGGAAGTCGTGTTCACCTTCAAGAACGGGGCGACACGAAAATTCACCGGCCGGTCGCTGCTGCTGACATTCAGCGTGCCGCAGTTCTTCTTCCACGTCACGACGGCCTACGACATCCTGCGCCATGCCGGCGTCGATCTTGCCAAGAAGGATTTCCTGGGACCGCTGCGATAGCGCGCAAGAGAACGCAACGGCTACGCTTCGCCGTTTTCTCTCCGCACCAAATTGGCGGCGGCCGCGCGTCCCGTCATTTCGCTTTTCAACTGCTCGAACCGGCGACACGCTTCGGCTTCGCGGTCGTCCACCAGCCGGATCGCCGCATCCTTGTTCATCGGTCCGATAACGATGGGAATCGAGTTCTCGCCGATGGTCTCGTCGACGTAATAGTCGCTACCGTCCTCGCGGACCGTCCATCTGAACCGGATCGCGGCCATCGGTCCGGGACCAAGTTTTGAATAGCCATGAGCCTCGTGAGGCAGAGAGGCCTCGATCGGCGGCGGGGTCTCAAGCGGCGGCGGAGCCGCGAGCGATGGCGACGCTTCGAGCGGCAGAGGGCCGTCGAGCGGCGGTGGTTCCACGAGCGATGCAGGCGCGTCGAGCGGTGGCGCTTCGAGCGGTGGAGGGGTGGCCGGCACATCCTCCTCGACGGCAAACCATTCCCGCTCGCGGGGGATCACGGGCGGCTGATCAAGAATGCTGGCGATCGCCGCCAGCGCGTTGTCGGTCGGGTCGCTTTGACTCACGATTCAGCCCTCCGGATCGAATTCCGTGTGCGGAATCGGTGTCCCCGTTGCCGCCCGGTATCTGTTCCTCGCCCCCGAATGAGGCTGAGTTTTGTCCGTTCGGGCGCAAACCGACGGTAACCGGTGCTTCCAGGGCCGGGCCGGCAACGTCATCGCTGAGCGGAAATCCACCCGCGGACGAGTTAGAGCACGTCCTGATTGATCACGTTCTGACGCAACGGATCGCCATCCAGCACGCTCAGGATATTGCGCGCGGTCTGCTCGCTCATGCGATCCACGGCCTCCCGGGTCACGCCGGCGACATGGGGAGCGAAGATGACGTTCGGAAGCGCGAACAGCGAATGACCGGCGGGCGGCGGTTCCTGTTCGAAAACGTCGAGACCGGCGCCGGCGAGTTTGCCGGACACCAGCGCGTCATGCAGCGCGGGTTCATCGACGATGCCGCCGCGCGCGGTATTGATCAAATAGGCTGCTGGCTTCATGCGCTTCAGCCGCGCCGCATTGAACATGCCGACCGTCTCCGGCGTCTTCGGGCAATGGAGGCTGACGAAGTCGGCGCGCGGCAGCGCCGCATCGAGATCGGTGACGGGCTCGCAGCCGGCGGCCTTGATATCAGCTGCGGGCTTGTAGGGATCGAAAACCAGAACGTTCATTTCCATGGCCTGGCAGCGCTTGGCGGTGCGGGTGCCGATGCGGCCAAAGCCCACGATCAGCACTGTCTTGCCGTAGAGATCGTAGGGCAGCATGCCAAGCCGAGCCGCCCAATTGTTGTCCCTCACGCATGAATGCATTTCGACCGCGCGTTTTGCCAAGGTCAGCATCATGAACAGCGCCTGTTCGGCGACCGAGGGCGAATTGGCGGTACCGGCCACCATCAGCGGCACCTTGCGGCGGCTGAGCGCGGGAACGTCGACGGCATCAAACCCGACGCCGATCCGGGTCACCACCAGCATGTCCTTCGAAGCTTCCAGCTCCGGCTCGCCAAACCGGGTCCCGCCGAGGGCGACGCCATGGACCGGCGCGTGCTCCTTCAGCTTGGCCTCGAAATCTCCGGCCGAGATCATGTTGGGGAATTCGACGAGTTCGATGTCGTCCCGCGCGTCGAGCAACGCTCGTCCCTGCTGCGACATCGATTCCGTGACGAAGATTTTCTTCTTGTTGGTCGCCATTTCCTGCCCTTGGGTCTGTTCTCCGCCGTCAAATGACGACGCCGGTTCCCTCGTTTAGCAGGTGCTTATTATTGAGGTCCACTGGCAATCGCAGCGGGACTCATTGCCGCCAGGGCGCGAGTCACGCCGGGCGTCTCGCAAGGATATTGCGTTGCACACATCGCATTCACAGGCGGGTGTGAGGGGGTGAGATAGCGCCGCAGGTTCCTGCGCTGCATGTGCAAATCACCGGTAGATCGCATTTTTTCGTCATCGGCGAGACCCAACGCGACAGGTAGACTTGCCCGCCGCGAAAACGATAAAATCGGATTCGGCGCGGTCCTTGACCGCCCAACCGTCATGCCGGCACTTCACGATCGACCATGGAGAACAGACAATGACCAGCCCGACATCGAAGCTGCGCGCGCGGCTTAAATTGTGCGCAGCCCTTGGGATGGCCGCCATTATGCTGTTCAGCGCGTCACCGATGGTACAGGCGCAGGTGGTCGAGGGCGTCCAGAAAGGCGCTCGTGAGGGCAACAAGGCGGCAGGTCCGGTCGGCGGCGTGCTCGGCGGTGCCATCGGCGGCGTCGTGGGCGTGGTGACCGGCGTAACCGGGGTCCTTACCGGCGGCGCACAGCAACAACAACAAGCAGCCCCGGCGAAGGATAAGGATAGCAAACAGGGCGATGCCGCCAAATCAGGCAAGGCGGCCAAGGGGACGAAGACGGCGGCGAAGCAACCGCAAGTATTGACCCAGACCGGCGCGCCGCAAGTCACGGCCGAACAGATCGTCGCCAACAGCGACGCCAATATCGAGCGCATCAAGAAGCAATTGAATCTGACGGCGGAGCAGGAGAAGAACTGGGCCGGCTTCAACAGTGCGATGCACTATCTCGGCCATAATGGTGCCGATCGGCTCAATCTGCGTATTGCGCGCGCCAAACGCGATCCGCCGGACGACATCATCGAGCAGATGCGCAATGAGGCCCAGTTCCTCAACGACCGCGCTGTCGACCAGCGCAATGTGGCCGATGCCGCCGAGCCGTTATTCGCAAGCCTGGATGAGAAGCAAAAAGTGGTCTTCATCCAGGAAATGGTCAATCTGAGCCACGAGCGCGGGCTCGACTAACGCGCTTTCAAACGCTTCACGCCGAACCGGCGTCTGCGCCAACGCCACGGTCACGTACGTGGCGGACTTGCCGTGGCGGATTTGCGCTCGAAGCGGCGTGCCCGCGGGCGAATAGCCGGGCACGCATGCCCTGGGGTAGGGTTTAATAGGCGCGGCACCCGGCTATCCTGCCGCAGCGGCGCGGCGGTTCCAATCGCCATGCAATGATGAAGAAACCCTGACCGACTCGCGCCCGACTGATGGCTGACTCGGGGCCTTGTCGGGAACCGCTAACGCAAAGCCGAAATCAAAAAGCCTGAATTCAAACATTTTCGGCCAGCGCGGGGCTGGCCGAAGGCTTGGACGATGCTGCGGCGGCGGCTTTAAGTCTTCGGGAAGTTCAGCTCCACGCCGACGCCGTCGGGATCATAGAGAAAAAATTGCGTATCGCCGGTACGCGGCACGATGCTCTCGCGGAATTTGACGTTCCTCGCCTGCAGGCGCTTGCGCATGCCGTCGACATCGGTGGCGGCAAAGGCAATGTGGTCGAGCCGCCCGGTATCCTCATATTTCTTCTCGGTGCCGCGCACCACGATGCCCTCGCGCGGCTTGCGCGTCCCCATCAGATGCACTGTGGCGGTGCCGCCGGAGTACAGCCAGTAGCCGGGAAAATCGAGCGGCGGACGATCGCCGTTCTCCAGGCCAAGGACGTCGCAGTAGAAATCCTTGGTGCGTTCGAGGTCGGAAGGTTCGATGGTGTAGTGCTGTAATCCGCCAAGTCCCATGGTTTGTTCTCCTTGGACGCAAAGCGTATCGTCACGCCCCTGTGGGCGACAAGCCCACGAAGACGCGGAGCACATCTGCGCAGAGACGATGGAGGACACCATGCCGCTTCGCGTAAATCGGGGTGCGAAAGCGGTCGATCGCCAATCGTGCTGCGGTGCACGCGCGCCGTTTGCTTAAGGTTTTCCGGCTAGCTTGCAGTTTTACTGATGTCCACGGCCGTAACGTATGGAAGAAAAGCGAAAGCATCCGCGAGCCGAAATCGACGAGCCCGCCTATGTTTCGTCGGGCGGCTCGGTGATGCGTTGCGTAGTGCGGAACATTTCGCGCGAAGGCGCGGCGATCGACGTCGACAATCCCGCATTCGTTCCGCAGCGCTTTCGCCTCGTGATGGCAACGGATTCCTCGATCGTTCATGAATGCCGGGTCGCCTGGATCAAGCAGAACCGGATTGGCCTGACATTTCTGGATGTCGCGCAGCAACCGCCGGAATGAACCGACGCGTCATTCTATCCTGAGCTTGGCATCGCCCACCACCTTGCCCCATTTTTCCATTTCCAGCTTGATCCGTGCGCCGAACTCCTCCGGCCGGTTCGCGACCGGCTTGAAGCCCAGAACCGTGAGGCGCTCCTTCACGTCGGCCTGACCGACCGCCTTGGCAATCTCGCGATAGAGCAGGTCAATGATTTCCTTCGGCGTTCCCGCCGGCGCAACGATACCCGTGATGGTGTCGGCTTCCTGATCCTTGATGCCCTGTTCGGCAAAGGTCGGTACGTCAGGCAACTGGCTCACGCGCTCGCTGGCGGCGACGCCAAGCGCGCGCAACTGCCCGGCCTGCACCGCCGAGAGGGCCGGCGGCAGCGCGGTGAAGGCGATCGGCGTGTGCCCGCCGATGGTTGACTGGATCGCGGGCGCCGCACCGGTAAACGGCACGTGCACCAGGTCGAGGCTGAATGCCAGGCGGAACAGTTCGCCGCCGAGATGCGGCGTCGAGCCGACGCCGGGACCGGCAAAGCCGTATTTGCCGGGATTGGTGCGGATCAACTGCACCAACTCCGGCAGCGATTTGGCCGGCACAGATGGGTTGACCACCACGACGTTCGGGGAAACCGCGACCAGCGTGACCGGTGTGAAATCCTTCACCGCATCGTACGGCACCTTGGCGTAGAGGCTGGGATTGACCACAAAGCCGGTGCTGATCACCATGATGGTGTAGCCGTCCGCGGTCGCACGTGCGACCTGGCCGGACGCGGTATTGCCGCCGGCGCCGCCGATATTCTCGACAAAGAATTGCTGCCCGAGCGCATCGGAGAGCTTTTGCGACACCATCCGCGCGATCACATCGGTTGGACCGCCGGCGGGAAACCCGACGACCACGCGCACCGGCCGGTTCGGATAGCCCTGGGCCGAGGCCGCCGGGACGCTACCCAGCAGCAAGGCGGCTGCGAGCAGGATTTGCAAAACGGCCGCCATGGCGCTCCCCCGATTTTATGTTTGTTGGCGCCATCATCAACGACGGCGCGTCACAGAACAAGGGGAGGCGTGGAGGGGAGACGTCGTTATTTCCTGAGCAGCGGCTTGATCCGCGCTTCCAACTCCTCGAACGACATCGAGCCTTTCAGCCGCTCGCCGTTGACGAAGAAGGTCGGCGTGGAATCCACCTTGAGCGTCTGGTGCGCGTATTTCTGATCGGCAGTAAGCTTGTCGAATTGCGCCTGATCCATCTGGCAGGTCATGACATCCTGCGCGCTCATTCCATTCAGTTTGCCGACAAGCAACAGTGTGTCCTTGGTCTGCGCGATCAGGCGGTCCTGTCGCTTGAACAGGGTCTCGACGACGCCGAGATATTTCTCGGAATCGTTCTTGGCGATGCAACGGGCCAGGATCGCAGCCGACGCAGCCTTGATGTCGAGTGGAAATTCGCGGAACACGAAACGAACCTTGCCGGTGTCGATATATTTGGATCGCAGCATCGGGAACACGTTCTCGCCGAATGCCGCGCAATGCGAGCAGCTCATCGAGGCATATTCGGTGATGGTCACCGGCGCTTTCGGCGATCCGATCACGATGTCGGGCAGCGACACCGGTTCTGCGACGGCCGCCGCCATGGCGCTCTGCGCGAAGGCGGAGCCCGCGAAAGATGGCGCGATGGAAGCGAGCAGGGCGACGATGGCGATGCGGCGAATGGCGTTCAACAGGCTATTCCAGACTGATAATCGGGACCAATATATCCGGGGTTTTGCTCTTCGAATTATCTATATTCTTCAACAAGAAAAGACGAAAGCCGGATGTGTCACAGCAGCGACATCGATTGCCACGCCGCCCGGTGCTGTCGAGGCATACTCCTAACGTCCTGGGGTTGATGGCAATGCAACTGGCCTCTCGGGGTAGAGCTGCCTGACGTCGTGTCAGGCTTCTCGCGCATATCAGCGTCGCGTTCGGATTTCTGAAATTGATCACTATCTTTCGAAGACTGCGTCGCGGCGACAGCGAAGCAAGTTCCCGTTTGGGATCAAGGTAGAACTACGGGCGCCGTTCAACACGGTCTGAGCATCAAGGTTGGATATATTTGCGCGGGCACATCTGCGCGTAATTCATTCATGCGGTGTGAAGGCCAAGCCAGCGGGCAGAGGGGGCGGCAGTGGCAGTAGACACATTCATAGACGATATCTATGAAGCGGCGGTCGTTCCGGAAAAATGGCAGTCGATACTCGATCGCCTGGCTGACATGGCCGACGCCGAGGGTGCCGTGCTGTTCGCGGCCGGGCCTGGAATGCCCCGATGGCTGTCATCCAGAACGATCCAGGAAATGATCGAGGAATGGATCGGCAGCAAGTGGTATCTCGACAATCCACGCGGCCAGCGTCTTGTCCCGATCGAGGATCCGAGGTTTCTGACCGACTTCGATGGGCTGACGATGGAGGAGATAGACGCCTCCGATTTCTATACCGAATTGCTGCGGCCTCGCGGGCTTGGGTGGTGTGTGGGAACGTCGATACGATCGCCGGCCGGCGACACGCTGGTGTTCTCGATCGAGAAGGCCCACGCCAAAGGCCCGGTCCCGCGATCCGTGGCGGAGAAGCTGGATGATTTCCGTCCGCATCTGGCGCGGGCATCTATTCTCTCAGCGCGGCTGGGGCTCGATCGCGCCAAGTCGACGGTGGCGACGCTGGACGCGATCGGCCTGCCGGCGGCGGCACTGACGCCAACCGGTCGCGTCGTCTCGGCCAATGCCGGCTTCCTCGCAAGCGAACCTCGCGTCCGTGTCGGCGCGGGGGATGTGATCCAGTTTGCTTCCGGCCCGGCGCAGGCGTTGCTGATGGACTCAATTTCGAGCGGCGCACGTTCGTCGGCGGGCTTCGGCCGGTCCATTCCGGTGCGAGCCACCAAGACGGACCCGGCCTTTGTCGCCCACATCGTCCCCTTGCGTGGCGGCGGGCTGGACGTTTTCACCGGAGCGCTGTCGATCATTTTCATCACCTCGATGGTGCCAAGCAGCAGCCCCGCCGCGCCGTTGCTGCAGGCGCTTTTCGATCTGACGCCGGCGGAAGCACGCACGGCAAGCCAGATCACCGAGGGTAAGTCGATCGAACAGATATCGTCCGCAAGCGGAATCGCGCAGAACACGATCCGAACGCATCTGAAATCGGTGTTTCAAAAGACCGGCGTGCAACGACAGGCGGAATTGGTCAGCCTGCTCGGCGTATCGATCAAGTGAATATCGATTTCGGACACGCTGAACGACTCCCACTTGCTGCTCTCGATATCAGTCACGGAAATGCTATGCAGGGCATAGCGAAGATTTCCGCGGAGTTCGAAACATGCCCAACCCATCGAGGCGCGTCGCCGTCGTCGGCCTTGGTCCGATCGGGCGCAAGGTCGTGCAAGCCCTGGATCACGGCATCGACGGCCTGGTCCTTGCCGCCGTATCGGTGCAGGACCCGGCAAAGCACGGCGATTTTCTCGCCCAGTTGAAGCGACCGCCCGCGGTCCTGCCGATCGATGATCTCAGCGCGGCGGCCGATATCGTGATCGAGTGCGCACCGAGCAGGCTTGTCCGATCGATCGTCATTCCGTTCGTCAGCCAAGGGAAGACCGCGATCGTGCTCAGCGTCGGCGCGCTGCTCGAAAACGAGGACCTCATTGCGCTGGCGAAGCAAAACGGCGGCCAGATCGTGGTGCCGACCGGCGCTCTCATTGGCCTTGATGCGGTCACCGCCGCTGCTGAAGGGAATATCCAGTCGGTCCGGATGGTGACGCGAAAGCCGCTCAACGGCCTCGCCGGCGCGCCTTATTTGGTCGAAAACAACATCGACATATCGGGGATCACCGAGCCCTTGAAGATTTTCGAGGGCACCGCGCGGGATGCGGCGAAGGGCTTTCCGGCAAATCTCAATGTTGCCGTGGCGCTCTCGCTGGCAGGCCTCGGGCCCGACCGGACCACGCTGCAGATTTGGGCCGACCCGACGGTGACCCGAAATGTGCACCGCGTTGAAGTGGAATCCGATTCGGCGCGCTTTTCGATGACGATCGAGAACATCCCGTCGGACAATCCAAAGACCGGCCGCATCACCGCGCTTTCGGTCATTGCCTATCTGCGCAAACAAGGTGCCGCCTTGCGCGTCGGAACCTGAGCGCTTCTGGATCAGGCCAGCAAAGGGGGGCAGGCGTCACTTCGCCAACGACATCCATCGCTCGGTGGCCCCGATCGCCACCGTCCAAAGCTGACCCGCAGGCTGCCCGCGGTGCAGGGCCTTGCCGATCTCGCAGATCGCCATGAACGCGCCGGAGCGCGCCTCTTCGACCTCCAGCGGTTGCTCGCCGCCGCCCTGAACCAGGCCGACCAGTCCGTTCAGGATAGGCAAGGCCAGCTGCGCCGGCTGGTCTTCGGCCGCTTTCAAGGCGTCGAATACTTTTGC
>Ga0307517_10000418_pt1 | contig 72686 bp, 60 predicted proteins | sample 23_EM_MG_FD_194515 | JGI IMG/M metagenome (GOLD analysis project Ga0307517, IMG submission 194515) | Populus trichocarpa ectomycorrhiza microbial communities from riparian zone in the Pacific Northwest, United States - 23_EM | ecosystem: Host-associated > Plants > Roots > Unclassified | place... | reverse complement strand
CCCCCCCCCCCCCCCCCCCCCCCCCCCCCCCCCCCCCCCCCCCCCCCCCCCCCCCCCCCCCCCCCCCCCCCCCCCCCCCCCCCCCCCCCCCCCCCCCAGGCAACATTATTATTACTATTAACACACACGGAGAGACTTACCGCTTCACTATATCGTAGCGTAGGCCCTGCCACCCATAATACCACGATATAGATTAAAAAAGATCCGCAGCAATGGTTGATGAGTCCAATCTGATACTACGAGTACGAGTACTGAGAGCCTATCTATACCTATGGCAGTTTCGAAATCTTAGAACAGCACACGTTTGATCCATGCCGAATATCTGCGCGCTTTTTTTTGGCACAGTACAGTGGAGTACAGTAGCTTCACTTTGCTTTATGATGGATGGACGATGTTTGTTTGACCAGTGACTGCCACCGTCCCCTGAGATTCGGAACGCCTTGCCGCTGGACATGGTTGGCTGGCTGACTAACTGTTTGGAATGATTAAGGTTGTAACTTATAGGGTAGGGCCCATGCCTACAATAACGTGGGAAGAGGCAGGGCAGGGCAAGGGAAGACCGGATGAGTAAAGTGGGGGAATTGAGGAGGAGGAGGAGCAGTAGGAGTAGGAGGGGGAGGGGGAAACTAATAAGAGGCACGTGAATACACAGGCTTGGTCCCGAGGATGATGTACTGTGCCAGAGGGAGGAAAGGAGAAAGGAAATTACGAAGGACCCTAGTCGGAGTCCATCCTACTTGTCATCTCAGGGGATAGTCTGTGAAGTGCAAATATAGCATTGCTTGCGCTGCGCAGTAGGAGTTAAGGGAGTGAAGGAAACTGAGAGCTCAGTTGTTTGCTCTTAGCTAGCTAAGCTAGCCAGTATGCTATATAAAAGGGAGCATAAATGATTCCATACCCGGGTCCCGTTTTCATAGGATTGGGGCTAGTTAGCTACAGGCTATAAGCCAGATCCGAACCCTGCTAGCTACCGGAGCTACAGCACCGACTTATCGGCTATGCTCATACACGCACTGCTACAACTGTCTTTGCTAGCAAACCCAATGAATACTACAGGCTCTAAATCCCCCAACACAAGGGGGCCCCTCTATCGTAGCTACCATATCTACCCGGCTCACTACCAGTCGAACCAAGAACCCCATCACTAGTAAGCAATATCAAGCGAGGGAAAAGCAGCCGGAGAGCACAAAGTCAATCAATCTGTCCCATCCACCAATCATCAGATCTGGAACTTGAACCCCTTTACACACACACACCATACTCGAGTACTCCCCTCCCTCCCTCCCTCCCTCCTCATCCCTTGCCAGCCTAAAGATTCCACATCGCGCTATGCTCCAGCAATCAACCAATCTTGGGAGCAACCAAACCAACTTGCCGATATCCCCCAACTTATAATATATAGCACGGTAGGAAAAATAAAAGGAGTGGTGGGATCGCACATCGGAGCGAGATAATCCCGTGCGGTTGGAGATTCGCTAAAAGATAAGTTAATAGATCTGGGTAGGGTAGGGCAGGGTAGGGATATATTTATTGTCGTGTTGTCATTGTTGTTGTTGTCGCAGTACCGGTAGTACGTATTCTCCATTAGCCCGTTCTGTAAATATCGATTCATTTGGGGAGGCGAGGCTTACGTAGTGTGCAGTACTGGTACGGTGCTGTGCAGTTAGGTTGTAGATCGGGCAACCAGGGTTATTTTGAGATGATAAAGTGCGGTGTTCGCGGCGGGATCCCTTTTTTTTCTCCCTCCGGTCGATATGGCATGATGAAGTGAATCTGGTGGAAGATACCACCGCACTGCGCAAGTGTTGGTACTTGTGAGGAAGTGCAAAGGGAGAGGTAGCTGGTAAGTGGGCGCAATGTCTGAGCTTTTTTTTTTTTTTTGTTCCCTTCCCAATTCTCATTATCCGATTGAGCCGCAGGAGTCGCGTCCTTGCTTTGTTCTGTCATACCGGTAGTGAGCACAGTCTGTGTTCGCTGTGGCCGTAACGAGACTGGGTCAGTGAGGAACCGGAATTACTAACTGGTGGTTTTTTGTTACCCTGCTTTAACGACAACCCCTGTTCGCCACCAGCGCAGTTCGATCAGTAACAATTACGACTGTATTAGTGTCCCTTATCCCTTCATCCCCTGCGGCGATTGTATTTTGCACAAACCTAAGTTACGAGAGTAAAGGGATGGTGCACAGTAGCTAAAGCAGAGCTTACTATGACACCACCAGGCATGAGCAAACCTCGTTTCGCTCCGATATCATTCGCCTCCGGCAGTGTGCCCTGACCGCCCCCGATGCAATAGATGGGTAATAATATTTGAAAGAAATTTTTTTGGGCCACCACATCAACAATTAGTAACGTAAGAGAATCTAAATATCAACCCTCTCTCTCTCCCACGTCCGTGTGGCTTGTTCTGTTTTCCCTATTACTTTTTTCCATCCTCCCCGCGAAATACGGACGGGTGCTCCGGCGGTATCGTACTCGTCCCGTAAATTTACTTAGGCCTGAATTGTGCCGTCGATGGGGGTATACTACATCGTGTTACTACCGGCACCGGTACTGCATACTGTGTTAGTACTTGTACTAAAAGTAAGTCAGGTCGTGCTTGGGAATTCTAGCCTTGTTCTGTGGGAGAAAATGGGTAATACTACCGGTTACTACCGCTATTCTCAAGCCTAGACTACCGGTAGTCCAATGAATGGAAATTCGCGGTATCGGAGGTGGCGGTATACCGGCCACCAATGAATTGTCGTGATAAATTGGGTTGGGGCTGGGTGGATAGCTGGCTAGGGTTGTTGTCTTGTGCCAGTTCACTAGGGTACCAATACTCGAGTACAGTACAGTACGAGTACAGCACTGGAAACAGGGACCAAAACGCCAGTCAAACAGCATAATATTATATACAAACAGCAAACAACAAAAAAAAAAGAAACTCCCTCTTGTTATGATAAACTTTACCCCGTTCATGACATCCCGCTCCCCCTCCCGCCCCCCTCCGTTCCAATCGAACGTTCAATAGGTTGAGCCATCGGCGTTTGCCAGCGATACAAGGTACCAAACGGTACTAGAGTACGTGCAGTATTCGTATGAAGGAAAAGCAAAAAAAGTTCCCTCCCGGGCCCATATTAATGATGAGTTCAACCCACCGGCTGCACAGTTCACATGTCAAGCTTTCCCCTGCATTAGCTTACATGCTCGAGTAGGCCCGCTTGCCGCCCCCTCGCTTTCTCGCCCCCCTCCCTCCACACGTTTTGCTCGCCTGCGGTGTCCATCCCTGAGTGACGCTGGCTGAGTACAAGAAGTAAAATATATCGAATCGAGTTGAGCCATCCTTGACCCAGTGCGTGCCCCAAGTCAGCCCCCGTCCGGAATATAGTAATTGCTTCCCGGATGGATCACTCATCGCAACACATCGCGGACTATTCACCGTTGTATTGATGTGTACGAGCACTCATGCTGTAGCGAGATCTTAGCATTTAGTGCTGTGGTGTGCAAGTAAAAAGGCAGGCTCTTCTTTCTTTCTTGGTTTGTTAAGTTGATAGGCTTATCTCCTAGACTCCCCGACCAATTAAATTTGTGCAATTAATAAGGGCTTTATTTGGGGGGGAAGAAAAAAACACAATAATGCATTCTTATATATGATAATGGAGTAAGTAGGGCACTGCACTCTGCAGTACGGTACAGCACGGTTCGATGCTTCGCCGCCAACTACAGTATCTAGCTCGGTATGCAGAGTATCATGCCGTAGCGTAAGAATTTCCTAACAAACCCCACCCCCGCCACCAAGGGGGAGCAAAAGAAATGTCCCCATTTAGAAGAGTATCAGTACGAGTACTTCTACACCCAAGAACGCACGACGGTACAGTATGGTACTTTACCTAGGTGACTTACATACCGTACTTACCACCAGAACAATAACGCCTCACCACCCATCCCCCTGGAGATAGGCACAGCTCTCCCTCCCTCCCGAGCGGCCGAGCAAGAAAGGCAAACGAGCAGACCAAACCCTTGCCATCCTAAGGGGGGGAATAATCCGAAACCCATTGAAACTTGCACATCAGGGTTAGGTCTCGAGAGAAGCCCCCCCGCCGCCGCCACAAGAGGCATACGGAGAAATGAAATGATAAGCCACCCATCCACACAAATGCACCCCTTTATCACGAGCGCGCGGGTGCGGGAGAGCCCACGGTAGGTTAACTTTACTCAACTTGACGGGAAGGGAAAATGTAGAGAAAAAAAAAGGAAAGCACTGTGCCGCGGTTGCACTCTTCGTCGTCAAGGAGAAGTTTTGGGTCCGAAATGTGGAGTGTGTAGGTGCTACGGACGGGTCTAGGGCCCGGGCGCTTCTCCATCCACCTTCTCGATTCAAGTGGTTCCCCGAAAGTGGAATTCTTTTTTCCTCTCCCCCTCTGGTTTTGTGGGGCTGGATTGTGGGAGCCGTGGTGGTGGTGGGTGGTTATAAGTAGGGTAGGTAGGGTAGGGTTCCGATAGGATGGGATGATGGGACGAAATGGATGAGAAGATTTACTGGAAAGGCGAGAAAAAAAAGGGAAAAAGAAAGGAATAGACATTGTGGGAATGGGGGAAGAGAAGATAGATGGGTAGCCAAGGATGGGAAAGCAAAAGCAAATAATAGGGAGAGGGAAATAAAAAGCAAAAATAAAATCTCGAAGACCTTATCCACAGTCCTGACCGGGCTGGTCTACTAGCATGATATGTATCGTACTCGTACAGCACAGTACAGCACCCGTGTCAAGTCCGAAGCTTTAGTCCTGAATTCCTCGCGTCTAGACGTTTCCCTTACCCGTAAGAAGATACATCACCGTAGGGCTTTCAGGCTGATTAGCTAAGTAGAGCACTCGAGCATTGCATTGCACGAGTATGAGTAGAAAAAAGGGCGACCGCCCTTTAGGTCACAGAAGATAGCCAGTCCTTGACTTCTTTTCCTTGAAGAAACCTTATCAACCCTCGCAGGCGCTTGAAGACCTGTCACCAACTCCATGTACTCTTCTCTATCGAGTGCACCTGGGTGCATAAGCGCGTCCATGCAGTATTATGTAGGTGCTTCTTACAGGCATTTTGAAAAATTTTACCGCCCAGAGAAAAGAAAAAAAGTTCATGAGGAAACTTATAGAAGAGAAAAAAGGCGTTGATAGTCCACCGGCAAGTGCTCTAACATAAAACACGTCGCCTACATCTAGAATCTACGAGCAGTGTTGTCGACTTGCTCCGCTTCGTCATCACTGTCATAGCGTTTCCAGACCCCCTAGGGGTAACCACTTAAATGCTCCAACTATACCTATACTCGCTACCCCAACTTCTCTCCGATCTCCCCCAGTGCACCAATTAGCGTGGCCTTTGAACCCGGAGAGAAAAAACTCATCTAAAAAAATGTTAGGGTCGATCTCATGCGAGACGCGACCCTCATCCCAACCGCAATACCGCCCCCACCAGCACCAGCCCCAGCGGAGCCACCTCAATCCGCCTTCGCCCCCTACAGTAACCTCCCTCGTCTCCACACACATGATCGCCATCGCTTTTTCTACGACATACCTCAATTCGTAGACTCCCATTAATCTGCTCCCTCCAGAGAGGAAGGATGAGTACGGACGAGCACGGAGCTCTGACTTGCACATGTGTGTGTCCCGTTCATCCAACTCCTCTGGCACTTGCAGGAATATGATGGAGATAATGGCTAGTGGCTGAGAATGGAGGGAGACACAAGGGGACTATCAGCGGACCATAGGTAGGTAACACCACCATCTCCGATCACTCGTTTGAACCCATGTCACAAAACCTCTTTCGGTCATCTCTCCTGCCCATTATCTGCTCTCTCCTGCATCTCGAGATATCCACGGCGATGCCCATCATTCCTCAAAACGTATGTCCCGCATCTTTCGACCAAGGGCCAAAAAGAACATTATCAGATAAAGGTTCCCATCATATCCAATGCAGTGCCAGATTCTTATGAGACTCCGTGTGTAATAGCAGAACCCCCAGGGACGTCTTTGTTTCCTCTTCGACTCACTGGTGAGCCGAAGGCGCGGACAAAAGCCGACGTCCAGAAAGCCGCGTAGAATGATATGGTTCGGCCCTCTCTCAACAAGTTCCCAGGGAACATGGAGAGATGTTGGGCCTATGTCGGTGCTTGCCATGGTGACTAAGGGTCGACAATTAACGCAGATGGCTAGGTCTATCGCTTGCGAGTACGGACGAAGACGTTAAGTCTCAATCAGGTGAAGGGGGCAGGTATAGATCAAGGATGATCACGATGAAAGGAGGGATTGGGGATAAGCCACACTTGGCAAGCACAAAGCATAGACGGGCCTGAAGGAATTGCGGTTTGAAGTTTGGTATGCGAGACTTCTCATTCCGGAGCGTGACGACATGCCATTTTGTCGACAATCGAGGTTTGCTTCCGTGTGTAATCACAAGAAGGTTCGCTATGTACGCAATGTTTCCACATAGGCAGTACAGTGCTGACGATAGCCTTCGGGGAAATTTCATACATCTATTCAATCGAATAGATATGAAAGAAGCAAAACCTGATGTCCGTTCGTAAGGCAATTACAGTTCGAGTCGTGCTCATAGAAAAGCCAAGCCTTCGCACGCAATCCCTGTCGGAGTCATTGATCAACAATGTCCGTCAAACCTCCCCACCACCAATCTCAACCCCGCAAAGCCCCAGCACCAGTAAGTCTCAGAGACGACGGAAGCCATGCAAAGAAACTGCCTTCACAGACCATACATTCAGCCGAGGCAGATATGTATCTAGAGCCGAGCCCAATGGAAGCACTCAAAGCCAAACCCGAAAAGATCAGACGGCGGGCACTCCACATGTAGGCAATCTGCGAAGCACATGACCAAAAACTTAGGGTTAAGTTCCGATACCGCGAGTGAAAATAGTCAACAAAGCAAGCTCAACACCGAACTCATTTCCCATTGACGACAAACGGCCGGGAACTGGTCGAGGAGAATACCAGGACGTAAGCTTTTCTCAAGAAACGAGTCCTTGCCGGGGTATCGAGAAACCATAGGGGGGGTTGGACTGCGTTATTATGTAATTGTCTCAAAGGAGACCAAGTCAAAGAGCGATGGCACTGCAAGAACAAGAATGAAGAACACGGGAACCGAATTTTTGGTAATGGAGATGAGGTAAGGCGACCGAGAGATTTAGGTTGGAAAACAGAGGTAAGCAAGAGAGAGACCTGAGAATAATGTAGGTGGAATAGGAATGATCGGTTGGATGAGGGAGTGGCTGAATATGGTCCGGTGGTGATGATATGCTGGTTGTGTACAGTGCTCGAGTGCAGGTGAGAAAAGGGGGAAGAGAGGAAGGGCGGAACAAAGTGCAGTAGATGAGGTGGACGCGTCTTGATTGTTGTCACGTGCTACAATTAGCATGACTTGAAGTGACCTAGAGGGCTGGATGATGACAATGAATACTAGGGTCAAACCTCCCGAATCAAACTTTACCGGTGAGGCGGTGACCTTGAGTGTGGCCTGCGCAGAGTGTGGGCACTGTGTGGCTAGTGCTGTGGGGTGTGTCAGCCTCATTTTCCCCTCCATAACGGCTCTGGAGGGATGAGTTGATCGTGCAGCAAAAAACTGACTCGTTCCAGCCAAACTTTATCAACACGCATTTCTGTAAGGGTCTAGCCATAGCGTTATAGAGGTCTTTATTTTTTCGCCCAAAGAGTCTCCCATATTTCCATTGTTCCCACCCTATTCCATGTTATGTTGGGATTAGAATTGCATAGAGTTCATCGTTCACTTCGTCGACCCATCTCCATCTACTAGTACGGTAATCCGCCAACTCCTCTACCCTCTACCCTTTTGCCCTCTGCCCTCTACCCTATCTGCCTCCTCTCCCACCCCCCTTATCACTTCTCACTCACTTCCCCTCCTAAGTCACTAACTCCGCCAACCACACCCCACTACTCCCTACAACGCCTATTACCCCACTGAGACTTCCGCCACTCCGCCTGCCACAACTACAACCTATAACTTACTGTGCCTTACCCCTCTCTTTCCGATTACCGGACCATGGATGCGCACCAGCCAGCAGATCCTGGTGCGCCTATCTGGTACATCGGTAATCATCTTCCAACCCCGGATCTTACCATTAGTGCCCAGACCCTGGAAAATGAGGCCGCTCAAGGTGTAGGTCGCCATTATGCCTCACGCTCTTCTTGATAGACTACCAGCATTGACGCATTGGACTAGTATGATATGATTACCACGTTCATAACCAATACAAATTTCCGCTCTCGTATTAACCAGATATTATTGAACGCTGCGGCAGAGAAGAGAACACACATGAAAATAGATTCCCTGGATGCTGAAGAGGTCACAGTTCACCCCGGTGATCACATATCACAAGTCATTGGTTTTACCTCTCCATGGTTGGAATTCGACTCAGATGATCCACTTATCTCCAATGTTTCAAAACAGGCTTTACTCTACGAGCTGGATTATGCCGGCTTCTGTGGCATTGGCAATGTGGTAATTTCTGGGCCTCGCAGGAAGGAAAACGTCCCGCAGTTCGCGCAGGCCATCAATACGGCCTTATCCGCTAGCAGCTATGCGCACTTACTGGTTCTTTTACCGCTGGCGGAAAAGCCCTCTAGTGTGGTTGAAGGAGACAAGTATGATGAGTTTTCTGCTTGGGACACTTGGAACACAATCAGAACAGTATGCAAATACAACTCTCGGCTGTCTTTAGGTGCGCACCGCTTAAATCCGATCATTTGGCTCTATTGCTCATGAATTGTATACAGCACTTCAAATCCCGGCTGAATTGCCTACCCTCCATGTGGTGGATCGTTGGTTTGCCGAGCCTATACGCGTCATCTTGTTATCTTCATCGACTTTTAGCCCCAATCCAACGGGTTACCCTGCTCTTTCTAAGACTCACCAAGCTCTGTTGACAAAGTACACAAAGCAGCGCCCGACACCCTATATTTTGCTATCAGATCAGCTGGCAGCCAACGAAAAAGTTCGGTATGAGCCGTTATCATATCTGGTTTACATAAGGCATCTACAAAAGAACCAGCCCCCACAATCCACAGTGGAGAAATATGGTTCTGGTTATCAAGACTACCTCCAAACGCCTCTGCAACCATTATCCGATAATCTCGAGAGTATCACTTATGAAGTGTTCGAGAAAGATCCAGTCAAGTATGATCAATATGAAAAGGCCATTAAATTGGCGCTTGACGCAAGAGATGCCGCAAGTAACACGTTAGTTGTCCCTTCTCTCGTGCTTCCGGCCCTTTAGTTGTTACGCGCCTGTTTGCTTGTTTAATATCTTGTATGTGATCATACGAAATGCCCCTTGTGATATTACCTGTGTCTCACTCGGCGGCTATGCAAGTTATCATTGCTTCCGCTCGTTTGCACACCAATCTGCCGGACTCTGAGGCTCTAAGTATTGCCTACACTTCCTATGCCATTTCCCATGCCAGTCCCCGATCGCCTCGTTTTCACCCCCCCCTCCCTGTAATCTAGATAAAAAAGGGCTAACATTTGTTCTTTTGTTTCTCTCTCTACAGAGTCGTGGCAGTAGTAGGTGCAGGTCGCGGGCCCCTTGTGTTTCGAGCTCTGCGAGCCGCCCAGGCCTCTGGCAGGGCTATCATGCTCTTTGCTATTGAGAAGAATCCAAACGCCTACGTACACCTTCTTCGACATAATCGGGACACGTGGAATGGGCAGGTTACTGTGATTAAGAGTGATATGCGATCGTGGAATCCGCCATTTGCTGTAGATATCCTGATATCAGAACTCCTTGGGAGCTTTGGCGATAACGAACTGAGCCCCGAATGTCTGGACGGGGTCCAAAGAGTTTTGAATCGTAAGTTACGATTCCTCACTCATCCCGCTGCTTCCCACTTCTCCCGCAATTCTCCCTACATTTAGCCCCCCATTCTTCCCCTCCACGGTATGGGTAAAATGGACAACAAAGATGGATATCATCACCAAGAAGCGGTAGTTTTTTTGGAAGTTTTGCTCAAGTTTTTTTTTTGATTCTCCACTCTTCTATTTGCGCTGACGTTACGCTGAACGTCCCGCTTACACTACGACCAGCATCTGGAGGAATCTCAATCCCCGCCTCATATTCAGCTCATTTCACACCAATCATGGCGCCCAAAATCCATGCTGACATATCCTCACGGAAGAATGATTCCGAAGCGGCCGAGACCCCATATGTTGTCATGTTACAATCGGTTGAGATACTTGCTGAACAGGGGTATATTCATCGAGCATGGGAATTCACACACCCTCTGCCGCCCAACGTGCTAAGCGATTCTGCCGCCCTTGGTGGGGGTCTGATTGGCCTCGGCAATGGCGGAAATGATCACAATGCTAGAAGGTGCAAGGCCACATTCAAAGTTCCCAGGAGGGGCGTCGTGCATGGGCTTGCGGGGTACTTTGAGAGTGTATTGTACGGCGATGTGGAGCTTAGTACGAGGCCGGACACAATTGATATGAAGTCTAAGGATATGATCAGTTGGTTCCCAATTTTTTTCCCATTAAAGGTACGTAAAGTGTATTTTATCTTTTCTGTGGGATTTGCCCGCTATCACGTCAGGGGCATGGACAAAGTTTATTCCTTGTGTCTGATAGCGGCTCCTCCTGGTCTGCGAATAAGCGATAACACGGGGTGAACCAAACTAGACTCCACTGCATGTTCTAGACAATTGCGAACTTGACGTATGCATCTGGCGACAAACTGGTGAACGTAAGGTGTGGTATGAATGGGTTGTCGAAGCCTTTGTCCGCAACGGCGGCCAAAGATACCGCCTTGGAGCCACCGACCTTCATTCTAGTAAGCAGAACGGCTGTCTGATGTAGATTAGTGCTTTAGCCTCTCTTATTTTTGTTTCTATTTCTCCATTTCCATGACAAATATACCAATGCATCAATATCATTTTCTTTGTTCTCCCAGTGAATAAAATAATGTCTCTAGGTGGGTTTGGTATTGGATGTGTGCGTGCATATTTTAATTGTGTGTTGCGACCGCCCGGATGACAGTCACGGGGGGGTGGGTGGGTATTAAGAAATAAAAATACCTAGCACCGGACGAACGGATTTTCCTCTTCTCTTTATTCCTTAAAAATATGTATATTCTTTACCGGTATTAGACATTGCATCTCTACCGAAATTAAGTAGTGCTTTAAGGCCTGTGGACCTGTGATTTCCCTCGAGAGAACGCCTACGGTACGGCCCGCGAGCCTCGCACATGGTGTCGCCGTGTCGGGCGTCTGGAATCGACCCTCCCACGACCAAATCCAATAGCGAACCGGCCCCAGCAACAACGAGGATTTCGGAGAAAAACTCTGGTGGGAGACTCGGAATCGATCCTTGTTTAATTATATGGATTCCTTTCCTTTTTTGGTGGGGCAAGAGTTGGTTGACGGCAGGTCCCTGCGTCTTCTGCCGATCGGTTACTCCCGGACGGTACCTAGAGTACCGGGCCCGCTGGTCACCTGGAGGGGCACGGCAGATTCCGCAACTCGAGACGCCTGCAGTCCCCACCGGCCCGTCCCGGGCAGTGATCCGGACGGACGCCAATATACCTGTCCGTCCCGGGCGTCCTTTCGGTGCTGCCTCCGTCCCGTCTTGATCCGAAGACGGAGGATTAGAACGCTTGGGTTCGCTGGTAGCGGGTTGCCGGTATACGAGATTTTACGGTATGCTAGATGAAACGCCTAGGTGGGAGTTTGAGCAAAAGCCAACTAGTGCCCGAGTTACTATCAGTTTTTGATTTCTGTCGTCCTGATTTTTTGCATGGGGTTTGGCTGCTACCGTATCTCCTGGACAGGGTGGGCCGCTCAAATGGTGCAACTTTTGTGTTACCCCTAGTGTCTACGACCGAGATGACTACCGTACGGTGCTGCCTCAGTATTCTTCAGCGATGATATGCGTAGGTACGATCGCACACCGGTAGCTAATATCAGATATTGTTTAAAGTTTGCACATCTGCGAATTTCTAGTACCGGTATAATAATTAACAAAATTTGCTTATTAACATGTGTCTTGGATACTGCGAGGGAGATATACCGAATCTTGTAGCGTCTCAGTATTGTAGGTACTGGGTAAATATATCCCGGTCCCTCCATCTTAATTATCATATTTCCGATCGCACTATGGAGCAGAGTCTCGCTGCACCCCGGTGTTAGGTTTCATTCCACTTACAAGCTAGCCCGTGACTAGACAATTTAGTAGCCCGTCCCTAGGAATAGTTGGCGCAAACAAAAGGCTGGACTCGTCTAACCAAACCTCGTAATTTGGGTCACACACTCAGTCATTGCATACCTTCCCCGGGCCCTCCCACCAACACGAGTAATTTAAACACCGCCGGGACAACACCGCCATCACAAAGACTCACTCGAGTGGGCCCTCCCTTTCCCAACGGCCCACTCAGTCTCTGGAGATTCTGAAAAATGTCTCCTATCTCCATACAAGGGTTACGCTGTCCCCCGGTTGCCTACAACTTAACCAATCGATTACATACCAAGCGCCACATCCACTTATCCACCGGCTCCTCGGTGCGTACAGTACAAACGGGCGGGGCCGACGTACAGGTTTTCGACATGATGTACGGTAGCTTGAAGCCGGTTCCTCCGACAACAAACTTACTGCGCGGCACTCCGAAGGATAGTTCGGCGAAAGAGTTGGTATCTCCGAATTATCACTTTTTCCTCCTCTTGCGCCTTATCCGTAGCCTGGCCTCGCACGGTTTGTCTAGGAGTGATCGAGATCTATCATAACATCGCCGAGACAACAAAATGCATGTTGGCCAAAAGCAAAGTGAAGGGGAGGCTCTGGATGAAACATTCAATGTGTGGTGCCCGTTGGGAGAAGATATCCTAAAGGGCGTTCTTTTTCTTTTTCTTTTTCTTCCTTCTCTTTCGCTCCTAGATAGAGGGGGGGGATCTGCATGGAGTAAAAGAGGGAAGGGGAGATCCTGCGGGCACCAGAATGTTTGCCGGTGGCGACATCTTGTCGTGTCATATACGGTACTGGGAGAACTAGCACTCGGAGTTCGATTTCAATTAGGCTCGGCGGGGTGCCCTACCGTCGGGTGGATTGATTTCTTTCTTTTTCCTCGGCGCAATCCACACCACCAGGGGATTTGGGTGCCGGCTACGGGCGATTTGCGCCTAGGGAGTCTCCGTCGGGTCGGGGGGGGGGGCATTTAGAAGCTGCTAAAGAAGGGAAAGAGATATTCTAGCGGCAGGGGTAGTGGAAACAGATGTGTCTCGGACTCCCCGACGGCACGAGCTAACATGTGTATACCGTCTAGGGGGGTTTCTTTTTTTCCGATCTAGTATCATACTTGTGTGGATGTGGATGCTTGTGAAGGTTTAAGTTGCCTAGAGGCGAAGAATAATACATATCATACAAGAGGGCGGATGCGATCTCCATTGCCTGATCTACCTGCCCACATCGACGAGCCCATACTCATGCTGATACAACGTGAGTAGTGGGCGCTTGTATTTCTTTGTTTCTTTGTTTCTTTCCCCTTTTTAATGCTTTCACCTCTCCAAAGAAAAGAAAGCAAAGCAATGAGAAGCCTGGCGCAGTACGAGTACTGCTCTGTAACAAGCCCCCAATCGCGAAGAGGGCGAGGTTACACGCGGGGTACTGTGCAACTGGGATCGACATGGGGTCGGCGGCGGCTTTGAGGGTTGCGTTTTCATATGATACTGAGACGCTACTAAGTTACCGCAGAAGTGAAGATAATGACACGTGCTTTTTGTGGGGGCTTTCCCAGTTATGTGGTGCGGGTATGTTCATGGGGAGGAGAGGGTAAGGCCGATCTACGGTACCGTAGTGTAATTGCGCTTTGTGATGGCGCAATGCTGGGGGTGTATGGATGGTATTCGCAGGTCAGCTGTGACCCGAGTATAATGGCAGTACCGTATCTTCTGATGAAATTCGCTAACCCCGTCCCAGGATGTGTTATTTCCGGCCCAGTAAGAGAGCGGAATTAGGCTTCAGATGGCATTTCTCATTGGCCACTTCAGACCAACTTGAAGCAGCCAACTACAATCCATTGTTTAGGCCCAAATCTGGAGAAATACGATATCTTACTGGGCCGGAAATAACACATCCTGGGACGGGGTTAGCGAATTTCATCAGAAGATACGGTAGTCCGAGAGTAATACTAGGCCAACTCACGGCACAGCGCTTGCTCGAGTAAGTTACACGCACAAAACCTCAAACCCGCAAAATTCAGGTAAAGTGCGATATAATATTATGATATCGTACTATACAGTGGATACAACCTACTCCGATGATAACACTAAAATTCCCCTACATGACTGTGTACAGTACATACATCCCATACTCAACAGACTCATCCTCGCAGCCCACCAAGCTACCGTGTCATACGGCAGTCCACCACCACCACCGTTACACAGCCTCGGGAAACCCTATCTAGCTTATCAACCATGGGGTCGTTCTGCTCAAAGCTAGATTCTTCCGCCATTCTCGATCCAGATGGGCCCGGGGAAATGTAACAACAGCAAGAACCTACTGCAACTTACTGTGCTCCTAATCCTCCGACGTTTGAGAACGCGGCTTCTATTGCATACTACTAAAATCTTGAGGCTCTGCCCGATTTTTTGCCCGTATGCAATAGCAGTTGTATTCACAAACGCCAGAGGATCACGAGTAGTGAGTCGCTGCGCTCTGAAATTGTATGTGTGTAGGTATGCATGGCACTGCCCTTGAGCATCCTCGTACTTGCATGTATTATATGTGCGTAGATGCGAATGCAAATGCAAACGCATCCCTATTCTTTCCTCATTTCCTCCGCCCCCCCAATCTAATAGGAGAGTAAGCCAAGGGAGCGATAGCCAACTGACTGCGGCATTTCCAATGTGTGCTCTATAGTATGGTGCTGTAAAATGATGTTACGGACACGCGGGCTTTGTAAATTTAGAGAAAAAGGGAAAAGGGGGGAATGAGAAGAAAAGGGGGCGGTGAATTCATCAAGTCTCCGTTGTCGCCGTCCTTGTCGTCGAAATCTGGGGGCTGGCGGGGCAGTAGCTGATTGGGGGTACGATACAGTATCGTGATTGCAAAATTATATAGAGGTCAAATTTTGTGGGTTGATGCGGGGGGGGGGGGTCAAGGAGTGTGGAGCGTAAGTGAGTGAGGGTCAAGCAAGCAACTACTCGAGTACACAAGATCTATTGGGGCCGTTTTTGAAAAGAAAGAAAAAGAAAGAAGCTCCCAGCAGGGTTCGCAAGTAGGTGCAGGTGCAGTTCGATAAAACTTCAGAGGAAACATCTGTCCTATTTCTCGAGTACCGTAGTCTTCCTTTGGCAAAACACTGTTACAGCGATTATTTTTCTTTCCCCCTTCCTCACCCCCCTTCCCAAGAGTGGAGCCTTGCTCACATTGTTTTGAGCTAGGAATGCGAAGTTACTCTATAATTTCTTCATCACTCTTCCCAGAATATTGTGATAATAGCCTTTTTACTTTTTATTATTATCATACTTCCACCACTTTCATTCACCTCACACGGGTATGCAACCGCCGCAAAAGCACACAATGTCGTCCACCCAATAGAATGCAACCAGTCCGTTATTTTTTTCCACCCTTCAATTTCACAAAAATGTTGCGGACCCGCCAGTCCTTGTATCGTGGAGGATATCGTGGGCAAAGGAAATAGACAATCTCGACCTTCGTTTCATTGCCCGCAACGGGGCATAAAGTGTAGAAAAAAAAGGAAAAAAAGAGAAACAAAAAGAGTTTGAATGTGTGTGGATCCATCCATCTATCATAATACTGGAGAAGAAGTTTCTCCTTGGGTTCATCCGATTGGTTAAGCTATTCCACTACCACCCCCTGCCCTGTGTTCTTTACAGTTGTACCAACCACTCCTTGAACTTTTTTTCTCTTTTCCTTCCCCCTTTTCTTGACATATCAATGAGCGCACCCGTAAGTTTGTTTTTGCATTCTATTATCGCACGGTAGCTTGTTCTGGTATTTTTCTCCGACCCGGGATCGCCGCAGGAGGAACCTTGACCTTCGATTGACGGCCCATTGAAGTGGGGTGGGGTGGCGGGACGGTGGGACGGGGGGGGGGAGGGAGCATAATTTCAATCCAATCCTATACCGCGCTTCACTTGCGTGCATACAGGAATGTAGCTCGTGTGTCGAGTTCAGGCAAGCTGGGTCAGGCGGATTGTGGGGATCATAGCTGGTTGGGAAGAAACGAAATGCATATCTTTCTCTCGCTGCAGTCATCGCTGCCTATTGGGCTTGGCCTTCAGCACGGTTTTGAAGGGCGAAGGATTTCAGGGATCGATGGGGATATTTCCTTTCTTGTAGTTTGTGCATCTTTTGACACCCACAGGTGGCGGATTGTCTCCCCTTTTTGTTTTGCGCCTAAACACGTTACGATAGAGTACCACTACTTGTACGAGTATTAGTATGTAGGCTCTTGTGTATGATACTCTACTTTCTTCATCTACGGGTGCAAGTGTAGCGAAAGCACTGCTGGGGCCACATTTGCGCTGTGTTTCCTCTGCTCATACAATGGAGAGCGGTACTTTTTTATATACATATAGTGTACTCATGAACGAGCCACCGGTACCTGGAAAGCACCTCTGCCCCCTGCCGTCGGAGCAACACCATGTAGTCTGAGTTGAATCTGGGAAGACATCCGTGAACCACGATGCTACGGAACAAAAATGTTAGGGATGGAGCAGGCTGAGAAGGAGATTTGGTTTTCCCCAGGCGTTAACTTATATCGTCTATTTTTAAAAATAAGAACCCTCCCTTCCATCTGATCGTCTCAAGCTTATGGAGCCTGAAGTGTCATCTGGGGAAGGATATTGGGAGGTGGCTGGCCACCAAACTTACGGGTTAATTTAATCCTTTATTTTTATTTATTTTCCCTCGATTTTTGAGGTTGCGCAATCAATCCCTCCCCTTTATTGGATCTCCGAAATCAAAATTTGACAGGATATCCCTCCTCCGCAATAATAAATGAATAAGCTGCGCTTAAACGACCCCAATCCGAATGGCCGGAGATTTCTCTCTCTGCTTGCCTGTAGGAGGTAGTAGCTGAAGTATCGTAGCTTTGGGGTGATTTTTTAATTTTCTTATGGCTCTTGCGCCGGCCGGGGAACACAACATCATGTGCATCGTGTCCGTGTGATGGATGATGCCTTGCGTCACGCTAACACTCAGGCGAATCATAAAAATCAAATAAAAATTCGATATTGAAATCCCAATGAAGGATGAAATAATCATTATAAATGAATGAACAAATTTACCGACAACCAGATTTTCAAGGCTTGGGTGTTGAAAAGATATTGGAATATCACATGGTAGGACAATTAATTGCCTCTCGTTTGGCCGGGGGGAGGGGGAGATGGCCCGTACTCGCATGTGCTACTAGACTCAGCAATCCCTTTTCGTTTGGAATGCACGCGCGGGGACTAGAGCTGAATGGAAAAGTGGAGTGAACTGCATGATGATGAGATACACATGTAGGCTGGTTTCTTGTACGATTGGAAACCGTTGCGCGGAGCACGGTGCTGTGAGTAATTAGCACTTACTTGCAGTTGTTTCGCTCCTGAGGAGGGGAGAGGGTGGGTGGGGGATATGTGACTCGAGTGACCGGCAATGATTTTCTTAAACATTTGTACCGCCTTGCAGACGGGTTGTTTCGTGGTACCATGTGCGTTCTTCCCCTCCACCGGGAGAAGGCATCACTATTATGGGTTTCAAAGCGCTCCTCAGAGTCTGTGACCAGCTGAGAAGCGTTTGGTGAACTTCCTCGGGGGGGGTGGTTGAAGCGCTTGATGTCACAATGGAATGTTAAATGCAATCAATGTGATGTGCTTCCTTCCAGGCGAAGTCACAAGGCCAAAACGTGTTCCCCGATACTATACACACCCCGCTTGTGTGTAACTGTCCGTGCCCCCAGCTGGACATCTGGGTACAACATTGGACACTTCCAGTCCCACCTTGCTCTTACTTAGTCGAGAACAGAGACGAGTGATTTTTTGTGGAGTGCCAGACCACGAAGGAAGGAAAAAAGGGAAAAAACATTTCTCCATAGTTGACGTTGCAGAAAATTTTCATTTTGGGAATAATTGTTCATCCTGGGTTGCGCTTTTTTAAGAAAGAGATCTATGATTGATATTCTGGCTGGAGTTGACAGCCGCGTCGTCAATTCCGGGGTTTATTACTATAGATTAAAGTTCCCCCGAATCCTGAGCCTTGGCGGGTAAATGGAAAAAGGGAAAAAAAGGCTTCAGGCCTGAAAATTCTCCCCAGAAGAGAGTGCAACTACCATTACTGGCCGCGAATCCTACACGTAGAGTGGGGAGGGGAAGGGAAAGGTTTGGTTGCCAATTTTTTGATGGGGCGGGAGGCTTTCAACGATCGCGAGTCAGGTGCGGGGTAGCGCAATTGGCCAAGATAACGGGATATATGCCGGGGGACTGTTACGAAATCTTGGGCGATTGATTAGTGATGAGTTGTGAGGGGGAATTTTAGTTTAAGTTTATTAGCATTATCGAGTGATTAATTGTGCTTCTAAGTATTGTCTACCAAAGGGTAACTCGACATCAATTTCGGGGGGTGGTTGACGACTCCACGCCAGCCTTTGGCCCGGCTTATCTCACCAGAGCAAGCTGGACAACGAACTCTCAAAGAGCATCGGATAGTCAAGTTAACAAAATCATTTATCAATCTCTAATGAGTTCCCCCCCTTTCCTTTTCTCACCCGAGCTTTTACTTTTAACCAATTGGTATGCACGGTTTGGCCTAGTCCTTCTGGTATCGTACTTGCAGATTAATTGGGGAAAGTGATGGAGGTGGTACGACCGTGTGTTGACGGGAGGAGAGGTTCTGGTGTGTATTCTCTATGGAGGTTGCTAGCTACGGTTCACTCCAAGTAGTGAAAACTCTGCTAGTACATGTGTAAGTTAGCCCTATGTCTCCGCATATGCCCTATACATCCCTAGAACGTCCGCTTGTCCACACTTCAGTGTTCCCCCATACCATGTGCGCTTCCCTTCGCCTGCGCTCCTCTGTTCCTAATACAACATTCTACTACTAGGATTATTACACTATCAGAAAGCAGAGGGGATTTTATGGATTGTGTTGAGCGAACTACACCTGTTTTTATACTATTTATTTATTTTGGTTCACATTTCGCTCCTATCAAGAGTGGGTGAGTCACTTTTGCGGACGAAAGTACTGTATTTTGATCTATTCGAGCTAGATTATTCGAAAATATAGTCTCTCGGAGGTTACTATAACATCTAGGCGACGCTTACATAACTAGTCAATCCACTGCTAGCGAAAAAAATAACTTGGTATTGGCACTCTACCTGAGAACTATATAAGCTCCTCTATCCTTCCGGGTATCCTAGAGCACCTATCTAGGTGCTACCGGAATTTGGGTGTGCTGTCTTAACTGATTTAGGTACAGTGCCTCATGTGAGCTTTTGACAAAGATGGGTCTTCTAGAGTTTCAAACTATATCAGATTGTTCGGCATAGCACAGACTTTTGGTGCGGGAGCTACTCACCACTTAGGGTGGGTCCTTTGGTTTATGCGCAGAAAAAGGCTCCTGGGCAGTGAGAACTTTGTTCAGTTATTTATTCAAGCCTCCCGCGTAGCCTAAACTGAGGAGACCTCAAATTTCAGTTACTCTCTATCTGCCATCCAACCAGGGATGTGTCAGGACATCAGATATTAACTATGTATTATGTAGACTTGCTATGGTGGCTAGATGAGTGTGCTTAGCCAGAAAACCGGCGTCGTTTGGCACCCCTCAATCCTATTCACCAACCCTCTTACATGAGGGAAGCGAACACAGATTCATTAATACTCACTCGCTCGCACCATCAATCCATTAAGATGTAACGAGATCCTCTGGGAAGCGGAAGATATATTTCGGACCTGAGCTCGTATAGTGAGTAGTTTAGGAAAGAGTACACATTGATTTGTTTTTGAAAAGTGTTTCCTTGGGGAAGATGGGTATCGAATCGGGCTATTCAAAATTGCTTGCCAATAGGGTTGGGCATATTATCTCGTCCTAGAAGGAGTACAGCTCCTCTATCTCCTACCTTCCTAGTATTTAGCAATTGCCTCTCCAGTAAAGTCCCTCCCAGACTGCCGCTTCTAGATCCAGGCCGTAAGCTTCCATGGCTGTTGTACTCTGGCCCCTCCTGGTTTGCTCTAGAAATGAGAGATGAGAATCATGCTGCCTACGTATTATCTGAAGATTCCAAAAATATAGGTGGTGTTACAATAGACTTCCGGAGGTGCTCTCCTTATTTCTTACATTGTTCTATGTGTACGCTTGAATTTTGTGCTATGCGATGTTGCCCCCTCTTGTTCCCAGAAGTTCCGGGTGCTGCGTACGCATTCCTAGTGTTTGCTTCTCTACATACTTCGTCGCTTTCTTTCATTTCTTCTTTCTTTCTTCTCTCTTAATATAACAACCGCTTCTTGAGAAATAATTCGCAACAGGAGAATTTACCCTTCTTGGCCAATCACAAGACGTCACTCGAGATAAAACCCCAGACCCCAACGCCCTCAGTAATGTCAAGGGATGGAGGCCAACAGAACTTAAAAATGAAAATACTTTGCCCCAAGCTCAAAAAAACTAATTTGTAAGCCTGTGTTGGTTGTGCTGGGTGCTCGCTTTGTCGGGAAACACTGCATTAAAATTGGTATCGATACCTATAATATAAGGGGGCTTCCTATCGTACAGCGCGTGTACCTCCAATAAACAAACAAAAGAAACGCCCGGCTTGTTTTTTACTGAACGATCAAAACTCTCCATCTGGAGCTCCTTCTAGCCTCCACAACCTCTGCCTCAGTTACACCCTCTTTCTTCGGCACCTTCTCGGTTTGCTTGGTAGCGGATGTCTTAGCAGTGGCAGCTCCCTCCTGTGTAGTATTGGCCCTTGCTTCAACTTTTGTCCTCGACTCAACTGCTGGAACCTTCACTTCCTCCCTAAACACCTCGGATTCCTCCTTGGAAACCGGCCTCCGGCTCATCTTCGGGGGCCCTGTAGCAGTCTCTTCCATGGCCTTCCCGTTCTCTTCCGGTTTTTCTATTGCCGGTCCCTTTTTCGGTCGTATTCGTTTCTGCTGGCTCAGCCATTCCTCTTTGCCCTGTGGCCAGTACACCCTCCTCTCCGGACCACCCATCCCCACCTCTTCCTCTGGCACGATGACTTCTTCGGATAAGACTTCTTCAACACCTTCATTTCTTTTGACGATTTTCGGCTTGGACTCATCGCTGCGTTGGTGAGGGATCACTTCATTGAACAGATCTTTCGGGCCAATATTGTACTTCCGGTATAGTTCTAGGACGGCTTGTTCTTTATCTTTCGCTTCGATCATGAGGTCCATTGTGTCGCCGCAGGGAGGTAGAGCGCTGACTCTGGGCGCGTGCTTCCGGCGGCCTCGATCAGTGATGGCGCCTTTGGTGGGTTCCGAGTAGTGCTGTTTCTGAGTTATGCGCTTGCGGGACCATGTCTCTTTGATTACTGGGAAGAAGGGGAGGAGGTCCATGTTACCCTCTAGGACCGTGTTGGAATGGCGGATATTGTGGTGGTGGTAGTCTAAGACCAGGGGGATGTTGAGTTCTTGGCAAATGGGGAGCAAGTCGTGGACTGTCCACGCCTGGGAGGGATTATTAGCGTCGAAGGCAGAATAAAAATGGGCAGAACTAACCGCATCGTCGTTCTCGAGAACAAGCCTAGCTTTAATATTGTCCGAAAGTTTGATGTAGTTCCTCCGGAACCGTGCCAACGTCTCCTCCTTCCCTTCAAAAACTCCTCCCATGTGCAAGGCCATGACCGCATCTCTGTCCGCTTGACCCCTTAATCCCAATAAGCCCAGCAGTTGAGAGTGATAGTCCAAATCTCTGATCGAAGCTTCAACAACGCCCTTTCGTGGGCTTCCCAACTGTGTGAATTGTCCCGGGTGTGTCGTCAGCCGGTGACCGTACCTCATCGCCAACCTCCCCGCCTCAGCTAAGGGCTCTTTCGCAAAATCGAGGGAATAGCCGTATTTGGCGTGACTGGCGAACGGAAACATCCCACTTGATATCCGCAAAAACTTGATAGCGTACTTTTCGTTCCATTTAATCAACTTGCAAAGATCCCAGGCGTTAGCGAGACCGAGTGACTGGATATGTGCTTGGCTAGAGGAACAACGCTTTAAGATGGTGTCTATCCGGCAGGTTCTAGAACAAAACACTGAAGGGTTGGAAGATCTGAGGTAGGTATTCAAGCATGCCTAACCCTCTCTATCAGTTCCCTTCCCGGTTGGAAGATTAAGAATTAGGTGACAAACAAATCCCAACCTTCCCTTCCAGGGAATCGGCATATAATCGCTATTGACCGCAGGTGGCCTATCAAGAACCTCCGCCTCCGACTCAAGCCTGGCCTTTGTTTTTACTTTCTCGCCACCTTCTGCCCCCCTTTACCGACTTCTTCGCTGCCGCTCTATTTGCATTGGAACCGGAACTGGGCTTGTTTTTAGCCTTCTTCCCCTTCTTCGACTCCTCAAAAACCCTCTCTTCCTCAGTAGCCCCTTCCTCCGAAAGCTCGAAATCCTCTTCTTCATAGAGGGAGTCTGAAAAGTCGTTAGAAACCTTTCTCTTTCTCTTCGCCATCGCGTGGAATCCTAGCTGCCCTGTTCGAACGGCTCCCTCCTGTGGTGAATAGAATCCGTAGTGAGCGGTGATAGGAATAAAGGGAGCAACTCTAACTTAGTAAGATAGGGCACGAACTCCCAGTGTAGCAAAGAAAGGGTAACAATACCCCTTTCCTCCTGGCGGCAGTGGTGGTAGTCTGGGAGGCGGCTCTCTAAGGGAGGAACGCAGCTTAAGTAGGATGCCCTAGCTTATTCGCCCCCCGGCACATGGGATGTCCGAGCCTGGGCTCGACGAGCGGCCCCTTGCGTGAGCTGCAGATGCTCAGATGGTAAACTCAATGTTCGTTCCTTGGGCGAGATCACCGATCTGGGGTTTCCCCAACATCATAGATTGGCGATGCCCATCGGGGCCGTGCCTAGCTTGGATCTCGGTTGAGACATGGTAGTTACTGGCTATGGTGTTATGGAGGAACTAATAGCATTGGTATGTACCACCAGCGTGCCCGGCTATCAGCTCAAAAGTTGGCACGGAATCCACTTCTAGGGGCATTAATGCCCAAGATTCTCTACAGGTACAGTACACATAATAGCATTCAGTCTATCACAACGCTTGTAACACTAAAGATACGAGATTAACGAAAACTTGAATGAGTTCAGTTTGGATATTATATTTGGATTTTAGTACCACCTTACTACAACAGCTCTTCGCCAACACCTAATGTGGTGCTTCCAATGGACCTCCCCGAGAGCTCAGACTAAAACCAAAAAAGGCAAAAAGAAAAGAAAAGATTTCGTATACGTATGACGGATTTGGGAGTGCGATAGCCGCTGCCAGGATGTGAACCATTATCACTTCCCCCCCTGGCCCAACTACCTAAGTTTCAAAAGGAAAAAGGCGAATGAAAAGCAAAAAAAACAAACTTAGGGAGTGCCAAGAAAATAGACGGATTGAATGCAAAGAATAACACAAGATCGTCCTCCACGTGGGAACACTAAGTAAAACCAAGCAAATGGAGCAACAATACAAAGAGAGAGAGAAGATTCGGACTTGTTGTCCCAACCTTTCCCACGCCCTTGAAAATGAACAAGCCGACGTAACAATGAAAAAAGGAGCCATTCCCCGGCAATGCTAGACAAGGAGCCTGGGCACGACTCCGATTAAACGTTTACCCAACCCCCCAGAAATATTGTCATAACTTTTCATCGACGACGTTCGATTTACTGTTCCACGAGCATCCAAAATCAGCTTATTATTCCCCATAACCTTGCAGGCCCCAACACGGGAACTAATGATGCGAGTTTTTGGCTTGGATTAATGGGTGACGGTTCTGGCGGGGGATGATTGAACGACTGCTTGAAAAGCGGGTAGTTCGATTCAGCCTGTACCAGACGCAATGAAAGCTGTGTGAAAAGATCGAGTGAAGGAGCCCCGGACTATTTATTGTGTCGAACATGAACAAAGAAAGGATTGTAATCAAAGTGTACCAACCAAAACATCATCGTCCATACCGATATCGCCGCCATTGGTGGCTTGAGCTGCTTGGGTGGTAGCATTATTGGCTGGCGTGTTTCCAGAATTGCCGCCATCGAAGTAGTCAGCCATATCAGCGTCGAGCTCATCCGCAGTCTTCCTCTTTTCTCTGCTAGGACGCCCTGCGCCAGTACGCCCACCACCACGACGGGACTTGGCAGCGCGAGCTGGCTTAGAAGTAGCCGGCTTGGGCTTGTTATTGTTAACGGTTTTAGCTCCAGGGAGAGGCTTGGGAGCTCTGGATAAAGTTAGAACGAGAACTGGCAACTAGACCTAGGTCACCTACCCAATACGATCGGCGAAGTTAGAAGATGGCGCATTGGGATCAACGACGAGCTCAACCTGGAATCTTTATTAGTGATCTATATTTTCATCGCCAAAGAGAGATTTTGCGGTTACCTTCATGGGTCTTCTATCAACCTCAACCCCGTTGTACTTCTGAGCGGCCGTGGCAGCATCGGAGGCCCTAGAAAACTCAACAGTGGCGATGCCACGGGAGTGGCCGTTGGGGCCATAAGTAATGACACAACGTTTGATCGGGCCGACAACTTTGGTGAAGTACTCCTTTAACGCAATAAAGCTATTGTTAGAATAGGTTGCCCTAGAAAAGATCCCATATCCGCTTGTAGAAATATTTAGGCGATTGGAGAGAAAGGAGAGCTGTTGTAAGAAGCGTGCGGATGGGAGGAAGGGGATGCATGCAACAAAGCTACGGAGACCAGAGCGAGCCTTGAGCCAACAAGCGTCCCAAGATGCTGCGAGAAAACTGTAAGTGACTCCAAATTGCAACCGCAGCGAACGACGATGTATGGCCCTGAATAGTAGATGCTGTTGAGACTCGACAAGCTTGAAATCCTAGTTGAAAACACAAAAGAAAAACGGGACTTGACAATCGTGCAGAACATGATATGCCTTTCAACAACAGCTGAACATGCGACACCTTAATAACTTTGGGCTTCATGTGCTTTTTTAGCTGCCTTCCCAGTGATCCAACCTCTCCCGATCCGAGTCCAATCGATGTAAGCTGCTAGTAAGTGCTTTCGATCTTTCATCGTTTCGTTCCTCAAGGGTGAATCAAATGAGCGCGCGCTAAGCCTCACCAACAAGGCCTCATTTTGAGATGAGTTTGATTTTTGGGTCACCTTTGCCCTGAAGCAGTGACGTCACAAACATCGAAAGGGATATTGCCCAAAGGTCGGCGCCTGAATGAAAACAGGGGAAATTTTCTTGCCAGTGGTTATGAAATGACACCCCACCGGAAAGAAGTTAGACGTCAAAACGTCTCATCAGGAGCCACATCATCGTTCGCTTTGCACGGATTTGGAATCGAGTCGCAGTTTAGGGCAGAAGTATCACAAGGGGGTATACGGTCTTCATCCTCAATCGATCACCCTCAAAATCGAAGAGCTTAGAAGAGTTGAAGCTTGTTGCTCGCTCCCGGCTCCGTAGCGTTTGTGCTTCATCCCCAACACATGCTGCTATGACTTCGTTCTGCAAGTCAACGTACCTTAATCATCGCCTCAGAAACATCGAAGGGCTATCCGAAAAAGTATTAGTGGACGACGCGAGAAACACGCAGTGTAAAAATGAATTAAAAAAATGAAATGACTCACCAGGTTGGAAACAATAATCTTTGACGCAGTAACCTTGCCTGAAGGTCCAGTAGGGACATTGCCAGAGGCCTTCGAAGTGTTTTGGGTAACGGCGACATTGGCCTTATGGGCGGCCACTCTCTGCGAGCGTTTGCGAATACCGCCAGCAGGGGCGTTAGAAGCACCTCCCTTTCCACCACGGCGAGGGCCACGGGGACGCTCAGCAAGAATCTCATCAAGAGACTGGTCGAGTTTGGAAGTCATGATTATTGAGGTTGAAGTTAAAAAAAAAGGTTTGGAGTTTGGGGTAGGAAGGTGAGCAAGAGTTCGCGGTTTTTGTTGAGTTTCTGGCGCGGGATAGAAGACGAAGCTTTCCGATCACGGTGAGGAAAGTAAAAAAAAAAAAGGTGGGTAGAGTGGGGATGCACGAAGAGGCGGTTTGTCTTGTTGTTGGCGAAGGTAAGAAGGAAGAAAGGCACGAAGAAGGTAGTGGTGTTATTGAGGTGGGAAGGTGATGAGGAAAGCAGAGGGGAAACGAAGGGGAAGGGCAGGGAGAGAAAAGGAGAGATGGCAGCTGAGGCAACCGACAGACTGGCGGCTCAGAAAGCAGTACCGAGGGTGACTAAGCAGCTGCACAGCCACGGAAGACACCGCTAGCCCAGGCTGTAAAACCCCAAAAATTACAAAAGCAGCAGTCACTGGCCAACCATAGAAATGGACTACTATATCATTTCACAGTACGAGTGCTTTCATTATTTCTCTTTTCCATACATAAAATCGTAAGTACACGGGCTCTGTGTCGTGCGAGAGTGTGCGAGTTCCATGGGCCCTATTTGTACCTTATTTTACCACCGCCACAATTCCGACACTCGAGGGTCAGTAAAAATTGGGAAGTACCCGTGCCAATCAGGGCCGAAACGATCTGGCGATCACAATGTCTGGAAAACTTAACTATGTAACTTCAGCTATCTGGACATCTTAAACAAGGTATGTTGAACTGAATTAGTACTTGTACACAGCAGGAGGAGGGACTGGGAGACTGGTAGAAAGTGAACTGAGGGGTGAGAGTGTTGTTTGGAAGTAAGAAAAGTAAGGAGGATATTGTTTGTTCTGGGATTAAAAGTTTCTGTCATTGGTATCACTAAGATAGATTTATTCTATTAAATTTGCTTCATGAGAATCTGTCCCCCATACATGTACTTTTCATTTCAACATGCTATGGGTTCTTAGACTGCTGATCCCCAAGGGAGTTTTCCAAGTTTTGTTGCTTTCTGCTCACCAGCCTTGCATGACAAGCGTACAAGTATTGATCTCTCCGATTTTTACTGACACCCCGAGTACAACGACTGCTTGTGTTGGAAGACTCCCCTGGCAATGAATTTCTTTTGGCTATTAAAGCCCCAAGATTTTTAATATTTGGGACAAACTCATCTGTTGCTAATACTGATATCTTTCTTCAATATCCATGTTTCAGTCACCAGTACTCGAGCACAAGTAATCAGACAATAAGATTTTCAAACCCTCTCCTGGCATCATCGTTTCAACTAGTCTTGCTGCTGTAGTGCTGGAATAGGCAACCCCCGGAAGCACTCTCGAGAAAAGCCTCTCCCGGGGCATAGAAAGCTATCCACTAATCTATTCTTATATAGTACTGAATGGACACCACCGATATGGTATTGATTAAACCACGATAGGGTAAATTTAGGGTGTTGTAAAAGACCTAACATGTTATTTGCGACTACAACACACATATCTACCAAGACTTACCCTGAGTAGAGGGTGATGGTGATGGTGACAGAAAAACAAGCCCCATAAAGCCTACAGTCGGTAAGAGGGCAGGTCATAACACGAATAGAGGTATGATATAATAAGGGAGTGTTCCAGAGGGGCGGTATCTATGGGCATCAGCCTCCCCGACGAAACAACTGAGAGAGAAGTAAACTCACCGTAGAATGTATCGTACTCCCGGATTCTTCTGCTCTTTAACTTTTCCGCGTTGCGGTCGTTCATGACACTACCACAGAGGAAAGAGGCGGTTTCTTACAGCAGGCTACGCTATACTACAAAGCCGTAATTGGGCATCGCCATGCTCTAGACTATGGTGCAATGCTAGTATTATAAGGCTAGTAATATAGTGAGGGAAATCATTCTTACCCAATGGTCAGATGGCCCTGTGAGCCATGGTAAGTTCAGACTCGTTAGTCTATCTAGGATGTAATTAACTTAGGGACGTGATTGTTTTTCTTAGGCTCTACTAGTAGGATTCTGTACAAGGAAGGTAGGGGCGCGACACATGACATGGCACCGTATGGTTCTCGTCCTTATGTTCGCACAGCCTATAGGGCCGCAAAGTCCATCATTGACATTCCACCAGCATCAATACCGTACTCACAAAAACCTAAGTAGCCGTACTTTCCATCCGGTTGAGGCTTCCAAATCAGCTGCCGCTTTACCAACAAGCGCCCCTAGCGGCAACCATGAACCTCCGCTCCAAAACCCGCCAAGCATCTCGAACCCACTCTGACACAGGTTCCTCACGCCGAACTTTCGACATTTGAGCAACACACCCTACAGCATAACTACCTCGAGCAGATAAACCGATACACCCGCCACAGCCAACAGGAACAACAGCAGTAGCAATGCCACCAAAGAAGGACGTCAAGAACGCTAAACCCTCCGTTCAGAAAGTGGTTCAGGACAAGGTAAACTCCCCGTCTCCTAGTACCATGCAAAACGTCACGAAGCTAAAACTCTCCACGTCTAGACATTCGGTCTCAAAAACGTACGTCGTCTTCAACTCTCCGCCTTCCACCCACCCACTCCAACATTCTTCACCCCTTGGAAAAATTGGAACCATCTGACGAGGAGCAGAAAAAAGGAGGAAAGGCCCAAAAACAAATAGCGCAGCTAGCCTCGCAAGCGTCCGCGTCTGGCACCCCTGAGCAGAAACGCAAAGAGGCGGAAAAAGCCCAGCGTGAAGCGGAAAAGAAAGCAGCTGAAGCAGCAAAGAAGGAAGTCGCTGAACTTTTCAAACCTGTACAAACCCAGAAGGTTCCCTTCGGTGTAGACCCTAAGAGCGTGCTGTGCGTCCACTTCAAGAATGGCAACTGCGAGAAGGGTCGTAGATGCAAGTTCTCCCACGACCTGAGTATTGAGCGCAAGTCACAGAAGAAGAACCTTTATGAAGATTCCCGAGGGGAGGAAGCCGAGGATGAGAAGAAGAAGGAAGAGACGAGTGATAACTGGGATGAGGAGAAACTGCGCAGTGTTGTTTTGAGCAAGCATGGGAATCCGAAGACTACTACTAATAAGGTTTGCAAGCACTTTATTGAGGCGGTGGAGAATGGAAAGTATGGGTGGTTCTGGCAGTGTATGGACCCTTGTTAATTTTTTCCGACAAATGAATATAACAGAGAGTTAACTATCATAGGTCCAAATGGCGGTAACGATTGCATGTATAAGCATTCATTGCCCGCAGGTTTCGTCCTGAAGACGAAGGAACAGAGGGCTGCGGAAAAAGCATTGATGGACAAGTCTCCTCTGGCGACGCTTACATTGGAAGACTTCTTAGAAGCTCGACGGTAGGAAGATGCCCCGTTGTTATATGTGCGGTTTAAGGATGCTGATACCGTTTAGACATGAACTCACCGGTGCCCTGACCCCTGTAACCGAAGAGACCTTCAAAAAATGGAAATCCGAACGTATGTCCAAGAAGGAAGCTGAGGAGGAAGCCCGAAGGGCAAAGGAAGCAACTGGAAGGGCACTGTTCGAGAAGGGCGACTGGAGAAACGACAGCGAAGACGAGGGATCCTCCGACCAGGAGGACGGTGCCTTCGACCTCAATGCTCTACGTAAGGAAACTCGGGCTCTCGAAGGCGGTGATGATAGCAATCTGAAGAGCTATGGAAGTATCTGATTCACATAAATACCATCTTTCCTTACCGGGTGCTCTGTAGATGGGATGTTTTTTTTTGTTCGGCATTGCGCCTGTGTTTAAAATAAAATTTCCTTGTTCATCATGAGGCTGGGTGGGTTTGTGCTGCATTTACGGAGTGCTTTTACTTTCTTTTGCTTTTATTTTATTTTATTTTATTTTCAATTCCGTAGCGAGGCCGGGGTGGTTCTCAGAGGAGAGTGAGGAGCTGTAGATGCTTGGAGAGGGGTTGATAAAGATTTCCCACACTGTTTTCTTTTGTTTTTCTCATGATGCTATGGTTCGTTATCTAAGCTACCTACAAGTCCTGAGGAATTGCTCTAGGAGTAACCACAAAAAAACCTACGCGTTTCCATCAAGACGTCTTGTATTTTCCATTGATGGAGACCCCTGACATCTGTGTGAGGACTGGCAAATTCATTATAAATCACAATCTACGCACAGATAGTTGCTTAAAATGTGGGAGCCCACAGGCTTCAGTATATATCGCAAAGGGATCATGTTGATTAATCCAGAATATGTGTGTATTGATCGCTAATGCATTAACCATACACTCCGAATTCAAGGCATTAGAACCTTTGTTTTTTTCCCCCGGCAATTGATGCCAATACCCCTCCTCAAGAAACTCCTTGGTATAATCATTTCTTGTCCTCCGAAATCTCCTCGATACCTGGGGATGTCGCCGCCTCAGTGGTAGGAGCAGTGCCCTCAGTGGTAGGAGCAGTGCCCTCAGCGGTAGGAGCAATGCCCTCAGCGGTAGGAGCAGTGCCCTCAGCGGTAGGAGCAGTGCCCTCAGCGGTAGGAGCAGTGCCCTCAGTGGTAGGAGCAGTGCCCTCGGTGGTAGGAGCAGTGCCCTCAGTATCCTCAGACTTTTCAAGGGTGCTACCTTCAAGCTCGGGCATATCTTCCTAAAAGGAGTCAGTGACTTCGTGGGGGTTCTTCAATGTGAGGAACTCACATCGCCATTATCGCCGGCGCCACCGGAAAGAGCGTTCATTCCTTGTAGACCTTGGAGAGCGCTCATATCCATGCCTTCCATGCCTCCCATGCCCCCGAGCTTCGAAAAGTCGATGCCACCAAAACCTCCAGAATCATCCCCACCGCCAAATTGAGCACCGCCGCCGGGCATATCAGAGAAACCGGGTGCTTCATCCTCTTGCTCATCCTCATCGACCCACTAATTATAGGTGGATTAGTTAGAATTGAGCTAGACATTATCGAATGGGCCAGACTGATCAACAAACCTTGTCAAAATCGGTTCTAAGGTAATGTGCCTTCTTGGATTCCTTCAAAAGTCTTGGCCAAAATTCTTTCTTGAATTCCTTCTTGCGAAGGATAAGGTCAACACCTCGTGCGCTCAGGTGCTGTTTCGAGTTATCGACATCAATCTCCCCATAGAGCTCTAGATCCACGGCGAAGGTTTTAATTTTGTTGCTTCCTTTGAAGTGGATCTTTGTTGGCTCAAGTTTCAATTCAACGTCGTCCGGGGGGCAGTCTGGTGCTGTTATAGTAAGATAGATGACGTTTTTGGTGCCCTCTTCCTCATGAGAACGCTGGGCCCAAAGAACTGCATCGTATTAGCACAAATCATCCTCTATTATAAAAATCACAGCCTTCTTCCAGTAGAGGAAGAAAATGATAAGATATTCGAAAACAGCTCCGTTGGGGGTGTATTGCGATTGATCAGAAAGGCTCCCAAACTGGTTGTTCCAGGTGGGGGTTGTTCAAGCAAACAATCGGCGGGGAAAGCCGCAGCGGGGCATGTGGGAAAGGCATACCTTCAGGAACAGTAGTTGGTAAAGACATGTTTGATTGAGGTGGAAAGTTAAAGTGTGGGTGATGGATCAGTTGAAGAGGGGAAGGGCAGTGAATAGAGAAGATGATGAGAGAAGAGAAGAGATGGGTTGGCTTGTTACGGGAGGTGTGTTGATTGTCGTTGGAGTAGGGGTAGAGGGTTGAGTGATGCAGGAAGAAACGTTAAACTAGCCGGCTCTGCTGCTGTCGAACCTTCTTGAAGGGTGACTTGGGTGCGGTTGCCCTGGGTGCGGTTGCCTATTGCTGAGTGACGCCTTTGTTTTGTGAATTTTATTTTCTTCTCTTTCTTTCCGTTCCATTCGTTTTGGGCGAAGCTCAGGGAATTGAATCGAATGAAAATTCCCCCCACAGCGGGGAGCTGCGGGTTAACATTCCCCCCCGCCATCAATAACTGCCTGAAACCGGGTTAACCCCATCCATCTCATCGTAATATACGTTAAAGTTACTTTTTGGGAAATTAATATAAGTTACAGTTTGCGAGCACAAGTTGTCGTTACACTCAGACCTCATCGAGCATGTCTCGGCAAACCAACCACCATCAGAAATTAAGCGTCATCACCAGCGCAGTGCATAACCTCACCCCCTCCCAAGAACTCTCCAACCATTCGATAAACAGTCATGGAATCACTTAAGGCGATCTTCTGGAAACCAGATCCAGCTGTTCAGGTAAAACCTCTCATCCACCCTCCTCACAGCTTAAGAGGAGGCTAACGGGTGTAGCTGCGGAAATGCAACGCCCTACTTCGCAAGAACGCTCGAGAGCTTGACAGACACATGCAAAGCCTCCGGCTCCTCGAGACAAAGACTAAGAAGATGATACTTGATACTTCAAATTCGAAATCCAATAGCAGCGCACAGCAAACACGCATCCTCGCGCGTGAACTCGTCCGCATCCGGCGGCAGTCCTCAAGATTGGCTACATCCAAGGCTCAGCTTCAGTCTGTGGGGATGCAAGTGAACGAGGCCTTCTCGGTGAGAAAGATTGAAGGCAGCATCAAAGCTTCTACGAGTGTTATGAAGGATGTAAATAGTCTTGTGAGGCTGCCCGAGTTGACCGGAACCATGAGGGAGCTGAGCATGGAGCTTGTTAGGGCTGGCATAATTGAGGAGATGATTGCTGATTCATTACCCGATGATGCTCTTGAGGAGGATGACGAAGAGGTTGAGACCGAGGTCGGAAAGATTCTTGGAGAGATCATGGGTGGAAAGCTGGAGCAAACAAGTGCCGTGCCTTCACAGCTCGAGAAGGAGGAGGAGGTTGAGGAAGGTTCCGAGATGGGTCTCGAGGATATGAGGGAGCGATTGGAGGCACTGAAGAGCTAAAGTTGTTTGTTTTTTATTCTTGCATTTTACGAAATAACTGTCATGATAGTTTGCGCCGGTGCTCGGATTGCCTTTGGTTGATACTTGTTGGGGAGCCACTTCTTTTCTTTCTTTCTGGATTTCTAATCTCTTGTTTGCTGATGTGGGGATAACGGGTGTCTGTATTGTATGGATTTTCCAACTGTTTTAGGTGGCTTTATGTGAAAACATAGATATATTTCATCCTTGCTCACAACACAACAAGTTCGGAGACACTAACTAAATATGCTAAGGTGTTTGGGTAAATCTATTCTGGTTAGGCTGCGAATTCGCTTTGGCCACCGGATTCGATTATTTATTTTGGTTTAACACGTCCAGTGGAGTTGGGAACAAAAGTGAAAAACATGGAATCCGCGAGATACTTAGCAACCACCAATGCCGTAGCTATCTGGTAGAACAAACTGGATAACGTGTATGATACAAGTAGATCTCGACTCCTATTTAGGTTTTCTTATATTTGTTGCCGGCAAAAATCCTAGTACGTTCGAGCATTGCCTAGTATTACCACGCGTTAGTTTAGGTTAGGCAGAGAATAGTTAGGTAAATCCCCACATTAATCCAGGCGTCTTGGTCGACAACATCCCCGGACTCCTCAGGCTCCTCCACGGCATCTACAGAAGGAGCAGGTTCCACAGCTTCCGCATGAGAACTGGCATGTGCTCCCCCATCCGGGGTAAATTCAACAATTTCTCTACCAGTGTCAGATATCTCGGTCCCTTTGCGGGAAGTGGGTTGGTCGAGAGTGTTCTTCTCCTGAATTGGATTGATGGTAAAGGTTCCGCTCTTGGACCCTGGCCCTTTAGGGGGGATGCAAGTATTTACTTGTGCAAGGGGTGGTGTCACTTGTGCTTCCTGGGAGTGGGAACCAGGCATAGATCCTGCTTGACTCCTCGGGGGAGTTCCGTACTTGCCAAGGTTCAAAAAATCCGCAAAGGTTAAACCGGTGTACTCAAGCTTGCGTTTCGCCATGGTTTCTAGGGTGAGTGTCAGTTAGTAAAGAAAGAGTTCACGAACCAATAGGATGGGCGATAACGGCCGCAGGGCGCCCCCTAAGTCGCCTCTTACCAGCTTTCGATAGTTCTTCAGTTTCCTCTGTTGAAATAATATTGAAGGGGTTAGTTGCGGGCTACATTTTCTCTTGGGTGAGAGGCTCGTATCGCAAGGTGTTTTTACTTACCTTCCATGTCAGTAACCTCTTTAGCGTACTGCTTGCGGATAGCCAGTTCCTCCGGCACGTAGTGGCCAATCTGTATATAAAGTTAACAACCGGGCCACTTCTTATGGGAAAGGGTGGGGGGGGTTTGAGAGAGAGATATATCAAAGATAGTAGCTCAGGCTGAGATCTATTACCTTGTCAAGAAGTCCTTCCGCCCATGCGACGAGAGTAAATCCATCAATTGGACAGATAACATAGTTTAGTGAACTACGATACTCAAGAAGTTCCGTGATTGAATAACGGATGGTCGGGCGGCGAGATGATTGTTTCAAATTGGTGGGCTCCATATTTGAGTTTAGCACTAAGTATGATTTGTCTGAATGTGAACTAGTGGAGAGGAGGAAGAAAAGGGGTGGACGTTGTGGTAGAAGGGGGACGATGGGAACAGAGAAGGTGCCCGCGGCTGATGAGAGGGAGAGATAAGGGAAGAATTTCGACGCAGGAAGGGTGGGAAATGATAGGCTAGAGGGGTTCAGAGAATGCTGGGTGTGAGGTGAAGGGGCACGGGATTGGGGAGACGGGGTGACCTAGGTCACGGAATGGGTACGCAAACAGAGAAAACCTATGTGGTGAGCTAACCCAAGGCAAGGATTAGATTGACTCTCCGCAATTTATCGCTATGAGATCAGAGGCCATAGAGTTCCTCGCGGTCTCTTCCTTTCTCGTTTCTCATTTCAACCTGACACCAATGTCCACTCTGTAATTCTTCCGCCATAATTGCCACTACACCTTGAACCCACATGATAGTTTTTCGATATTTTCAATTGGTCTTTTATCTAGATTCAGAATTACATCTGTGAGAACACTCAGCTTTCAGGACTTAGAATGTTGGAGGCCCTTGTTCATAGAAGTTTTTTTTTTTTGAGCGCATTTCATCTAGAACCCTCTCTTGCATTTCATCCATTTTTCTACTACAAACGGAACTCAGAACTATTACTTTTACCGCTAACAGCCCATATTTGCTATTTATTTTGGAGAAATAATTTCCCCGGCCTGCCCCTCGCAAACACGGTCCATCACTCGATGCCGAGCAGCAGTATGGGTTGTTGGGTAATCAGATAGGCCAAAATGCACTAAAATTGCTGGGTTTCGAGCCATCATATTTCCAGATATCCTGAACCTCAGCTTTGGATTTTTTTTTGAAAAAATATAGCTTGTCTGAAGTGTAAAAAGGTATTGTAGCAAATTATTTTTCCAATTTGTTTCCATCTATAGTAGTTGGGTAATGGCGATTCAAAAACCTGCAATTTTGGTGTGTTTTGGTCTCTGTGCCAAATGACCCTAATTGGTAATAGAGGTTATTGTTTGACTAACCCAACACTGCTTATAATACTTAAAACCAACTCTACTTTAGCAATTTATAAGACAACACTTCAATAGCTAGTAGGTTTTAGAGAAATGAAAACAGGAGTAATCGGAACTATCATACTACTAGGACTAGTTAGGGCTTGCATAAATTGCTGACTTGGATATACTTTTTCAGGCAAATACGCTAAGGATATGATAGTTAATGCTAACCCACAATAAAATGGGGAAAAAAACAATTTTGAATCCCTATTGAGGAAATAATCCTCTATTTTTTACTGTATTCTACCGCAAATACCAAGCAGTTTCATATATATGCATCTCACATCATACAGAATTTTATGCAGGAACAAAAATTCCTATTTCTGTATTGCACCATCCTCTTGAGAGTCGAATGTACACATTCTAACTTCTTCTAGCAGCTTACTTGAATGTTAACTCAAAGGGTAAGTATGGAAGGAAAAACACCCTGCTAAGTAGTATGCAGAACTAAACCCACCGGTGCATTGTCCCGACAGTTTTTTATGCTATCATAGAAGCTAATCTACTAAAAATAAAGCAATACTTAAAGGCCCGATGGAATGCAAGCCGGTAAAAGGGAAAGGTTTCTGTGCGGAATCCATGAAGGAGCTGCCGACTGCGATGAGCCATACTCCCATGAGTAGATACGAACCCTCAGGTTCTCGACGGGGGGGCTTCTGCTAGTCACTACCTGTACCGGGGGTTGTGGGTAAGCCTGACGAACGTGGCTCTTAGAATTTCTATCATAATATGATATGTAAATGGCAGCCAAGACCTCGCCGTACTTATGCTCACACCCCTAGTATGATACAAGAGCTTCCCAGGGTTATGCCCAATGGCCCCAAAGGTACAATAAATCATATAGGCCCGCACGGGCAGAATTTCGATCTATGATATTATGATAGTGTGAATCGAAAAGGCGAAAATTGTATTTTCAACCGCTTAGCTGTACTCATGGTCCAGTAGAATACTATTCCACAAGTAGTAGGAGTTCCACAGGGCTACCAAGATCATGGAGGGGGCGAGCATCACTTTTGGCCTACCTCTAAGCAACTTGTAGCAAACCATATCGGACTCTACTGGTAGAAAACACAGCTAGCCCCACCGTGCCGATTGCCCTTATCTAAGACTTTGCTCATGTCATTTGATTGGAGTGTTGGTAAATTTTAAAAATAGCAGGACACTACCACGATACTTACTAAATTACGGAGTAAAAGAACGGTCAATAACTTAGTGCTAGGGTCCGGCAAGGTGGACCTCTGGCTCTAGTCAATTTCAGACACCGACGGGAGCCGTCCCGTAGTGACAGTCTCCCCTAGGTGAGCACCAGTGTGCGAGGGATATGGTAGGAGATGTGCCAAAAAGTTTACCGACCAATAGACTCTTAGGATTTCAAGCCGGAAGTGGGCGCGCCTGCGAAATATTCCTTGGTCAAAATCACTCAAAGCATACAACCCATGGAATTCATAGGGTGGGGTCGGTATAATAATACCGGCACTTAGAGTACGTAGAAACGGCATGCCGCAACACAATAGAAATTTCCGTCCAAACTAGGTTACCGCCTTTCTGGGGAAAAACTAACACGGTGATTTAACTTTATGGCTAGGATAGAAGTTCATCCTATTTCTCCCGTGATCACCGATTGCGAAACCCGAGCTTGAGAAAAGAAAAACACCAGAAGTCTTGGACACGGTGCACTCAAATGGTTCCAAGCCGACAGCCTACTGGTTTTCTTGGAAAAGTGATATCGGGACGGGTCCTGGTGGCCAGGAAGTCGTTCAAAGGGTGCTCCTACTTTCTTCTTGGCGTGTTTGGAGATATCCCTGACATGAGTTTTTTTCTCATGCTTATTTCTTTTCTCTTCAGGATCTTCTCAAATGGCAACACACCAATGGCACAGCCAGTAAGCAAGTCGTGGTATGATACGGGCGCCGTCTCCGCAAGCCTCCCTTGCCAACGGCTGGCCCGGCCGGGAATGTGCGAGACATGCTATGTCACTCGCAAATACTACCAGGCCTGGTAGGCCCGCCTTCCCTCTCCGCTTATTAGGTCCAGTCCTGGCACTAGTAGTCTCCCCGTTGCGTGGGGCGATGGGAAGCTAGGCTGCCGGAGGGTTCGCATGGTGCAGGTACCTTAGATTCTGGAGCAAACCTCTGCCTCGTTGAGCCGCAGGGATCGATTTACATAAGATTTTATATCGGGGTTTGCCACTCTCCGGGCCGTCAGGGACGCGACAGCCACATCGGGGAATATGCACCACATTTGTAACCGGGAGCGAGACCCAGCTCTTGCAGGCCACGCAGCTGTCTCGCAGTCTCAGACTGTCCAATCCCCCAGATGGTGATGCCTTCGCTCGCCTCGCGGTCTAGTATTACTAAGCATACAGGAGTTGAATACCGGCACCGCGTTACGAATCAGTAGAGTTAAGAATCTCGGTGGGTTCTCGCACAAATAATTCTACTGTTCACTCCGTATTAGTAGGTGTAGAGGGGAATGGTTGCGTGGTATACAAGTACAGTAGTGCACAAGTACAGTACCACAACCAACCGTGACGACTAATGATATACCAGCTACTGTATTCAAGAAAGGAGCTCACACCTACCGTATAATCTGGTGAAAGCCGGATTGGAGCTAAAGCGAAACTAAGGGAACCGAGCCAACAGGAGCGCACGGAGAAGGCAAATTTGCCACAGCTTAAACACATAGGCAGCGGTGGTTGGACAGGTTCAAGAAAATCCTCACTAGCGTCAATCCAACTTTCACCAGATTATAATACGGTATAGCACGGAAAACCTTGTTGTAAGAAGCGGATTATTCATATAAAATGCTACAGGGTTATCAGTCTGCTCCTCAAGCCTTGCTGGTGCGTCAGTTGCAGTCCAACCTGGGACCCCCATTTTTCGTCGGCGCAGGACAAAAGGTTAGTCAGAGAAAGGTGATAGCACACAAAGACCAGTGCTGGGCTTGACTACAGTGCAAGTACTCGAGTACGCAAGCCAGCAGCAAGACATGGCAACAGATAATACTAGTACTAGTATAGCTTGGTCTGAGCTACATCAGGGGTCCAGGCGGTTGTCTCATGGAAGCCCTTACTTTACCACGCAGTTAAACACTTTTGGTGCCCCGGGGAGAATTTTATCCCTTCAAACCCCGGAAACACTGGGCTTGAAATCATCTGGGGAAGGGCACTGCACTTCTCTCTATGTACTCCTCAATCCTAACTCCGCTAGGCTATAGTAAATTCTCACTTTTTGACACTCACGTTGTCATGGCCCAGGATCTCTCCTCTCCCTCAGAGGGGCTCAGCTACTCTGTGAAGTCCTGACGTCTATCCTGGTGGTGATCACAGCTGTCACCTAATCTAAGACCTTCGAAGCCTCACAGCGCAAGAAAAGGTGAAGTGAAAAAGAAAAAAGTGGAGAGAAAAAAACAAGGACATGCCTACTATTGTGAGTCCTGTAGTCTCATTCGTCTGGCTTCTGAAATGAGCTAAAGGACTGAGAATGACACGGGTGGCCAGTCTTTTTCCACTACATCCACCCCCCAGACAGAATAGCACATATATTGGAGGGCACTGCGCACACAAACTTATCCTTTCTAGCCCGTGGCCTAGCTCATTTTGTATACTTGGAGATAAGCCAATCCTCAAAAAATATCTGCAGGTGGGCATCTTTATTCCTCGCTGGGAGTGCCATGTATATTAATGTGCCTTGGGTGAGGAGTGAGGAATCTTCCTATAATTCTGTATATCAGATATAAAAAAAGAAAATCTGTATTTCTCAGCCTACTGCGCCTAGAAGCCCAAGTGAGCTGGCGGGGGTAGTACTCTTCCGCTTTGGAAGTGCAGTTGGAGCTCTCCTTTTTTTCATGTGATGGAATTTACATTACGGCACTTAGGGAAATGAGGTGTTTGAACAAGCATCATCAGGCTTCTACGTAGTGTCCCGAATACGTGTTAAAGTATTTTATTGTGAATGTGATTTTAGCTGCATCGGCCTTCTCCAGCGGAGGATTAATCCCAGTTACCACCCCTCAGACGAGAGAGGGAACCTCAATGCCGGTATCCAGCGGACTGTGTGGGGTCGGTTTTTATAATCAGTAAGATTCGCAATAGTGGGGGTTAGGTACTAAGGTTTGAAAATGGGAGTGGGAGATAAGACACATCTGCAAAAAGGAGAAGTATGGAAGGCTTGAAGATGGAACTCAGAAATATAGACCCCTGATAGATATTCTAGGTACGGATGCTGAAAGGCGAGTTGGGTGCTGGGTGGGTCCCGATCGCCCTAGAGATAAGGCGAGTGATCAACTATGAGCAGCACATTTCCGCACAGTTAATAATTGAATAATAAGGAAGGCGTATTAAAAGCGTAATAAATAGCAGTGATTGGATGTTGGATTGGGGATTCCACGTGAGAACAACAAAAGCCTTCCTACTAACAGCTTGAGCGAAGTACACCAATCCCACTATTGGGCTTCGACCTCCAAAGGTGGCATTATGAATTGCTAGAGCTATAAGGAGGGAATAATAATTGGCTGAGAGAGTTCATTAGTGCTTAGACAAGATGTAAAAGGTCATAAGTGATCACTGGAGGGCAGCGATGACAAATGCAATGAGAGTGGTACAGGATCCTACATACAACTAGCAGGTGGGGCGAGAGGAGGGGAATGGGGTATGAGAGCATGAGGGGAGGAGCACCGTAAGAGATTTCCGGGCTCGCATAACTCTAACTATGATGTTCCTTTGGGATAGGCCCAATATTAAAGAAAAACGGGGGGGTGTAAGGTACGGAGATAGAATAGTGACTAGGCGTGGAAGTATGCAACGCTCTGCTAGCCTAACGCTACTTCCCCTTGAAAATTATATATATATATATGGGCAAAGTACAGATTCTCGGCGTTTACATAGCGCTTTTCTTTTTTGATGTTGCTACGTCCCCCAAGCACTTAACACGCTACAAGGAGGATGAAGTTCGAGTTTGGCATCGATGATTCATTATGACCCACTAAGTTGCCGACTGCCCGAAGCCTGATGGCATGGCACCTATCTTGGCAGCTTGAGATCCTATGGCTACATTATTATGTTATAGAATGAAATCCCCAGTGTTCCCCAACTTCGACGTGCAAAAACATGCTAGTTGTAAAACAAAATAATGAAGTGCATATTCATGAAACCTCTGGTCAATATAAAGCTATGAGGTATATGTGGAGGGCCTGGAGGTTGTTGATCAAGTTACGAGCTTTCCCGACACATGTAGCAGCTGGCATAGATGATTTTTATGTGGATCGCATTGTTCTCCTTTCTTGCTCTAGCCCATTTGTCCCTGATAATTTGTGCAACTAACGGAGGTCTTGTCATTCTAAATCTTGGCAATTACCTTGGAACCCCTTGTGTTCTCTCTTCTGGCAGAAGCACACAGTGCTTTCTTGTGGGGGAAAGGTTACACGAGGTGGGATTGATTTCATCTGATGCAAAATAAACCATTTGCGGTACGGCAATCTTATGTCTGATACAGGAACCCCTAGCGGGCTCTCTCTCTCCCTCTCTCCTTTCCTCAGACTTCGCTCTACGAGTTGTGACATTAATATATTAGACACTCCCGTACAAGTGATAAGATGCCTTATTTGGTACTGTTGTACAAAATACACACCGCGAATGTCAAAACCCCTCCACGCCTCCAACTAAGCCTATCTATGTGTATCGTAGTAGTTCCGTTGCCGCGCACTGCAGTGCTCGCCGAATGCCGCAGTGCCGGTACCGGAAAATCTAAACCACACCTGCCCATCCCCTTTAGGTTTTAATTCAGCTTGCATATGTCGTACTCGGATGAAACAGAAGTGCCGAAATGGTCTCTTCTTTTCTTTTTCTTGTTTTATGTTTCTGATGTGGTTGGAATGGACTTAGATCAACTCGCTGGCTTAGTTCCCCTAGTAAAAAAATAGTCAAGACCCTCCACAGTGTGCCGCGCACAAAGTTTAGCTGGCAGGCAGGTCGCTTCTTCATACTGATTAATTTTGGTGTTACACATGCATAGCGAAACATGTTGGAATGTTGCCCCGAGATTGATAGATACCTAGTTCATGATGCTGGCATAGCATAAGGGGAAGGAGGACGGAGAGAGCGTGGGGACGGATATTGGCTGCTGTCTTATTTGGAAACAACGATCGACGAGTTCAACTTACAGGCCCCACAGTAACATTTTTGGTCGGCAAGACTGAGCCTTAGCACCTCTCACCCTTCCAAGAAAATTTTATCGACAATTCCAACTTACTATTCCTAGAGCACATCCAGGCAGGCCTTGTTAGTGAGAGGAGCTGCCAAAACGTTTGTACAATACATGGCTACGTACCATTTACGAAAAGCCGTGATCACCACCACCCCGGCGAGATGCTCGAATTGTAGGTCGCAAGCTGTATCAGTCTGCTGCTGCACCTATGTTGAATTTTTGGCTCGTACCTCGGTACCACCCTTTTTAAAAATAAGGCATGTGCGTGGGGTTGTACTGTCCTTGAGAAACACTTTCATAGCTGAGCCCGGGATGACCCGAGCGGTAAATCTGAACAAAATGTTGAAGAAAGGAGGGGTGCAGGCGGTGTAGTCTGATGGAGAGGGAGGAGGAAGGTTGAGCGTTCTGCTTAGGAAAGTGTATTTTGTACAGGTAGATTCAATACTTGCAGCGACAGCAAGCATGAGAGCAACAACTAGAAAATTATAGAGAAAAATTAAAAAATTAAAAAATTAAAAAAACTTGCTCTCGGGAAACGTAAACATAATTGGACAAGGATGTCTCCAGTAATGGGTGGTATCTTTACTTTGGAATATCACCAGTTGTATCGGAGTAAAGAAGGAATGAGGGCCATATAGCAGTGGGTCGACTGAATGGATTTATTGAGGACGGGAGGGGTGGCATAGATATATTTTCATACAATATGTCTTGATGGTTGAGCAATGTCCCATCTGATTGGGTTGAAATTTCTTTGGCCATTAGGGCTTCATTGGACATCTTCCGGTCAGCTAAAGGGCCTAGATCCGAAATAATTAATTGACTGCTTGCGCACTGTAGTTATTGCGCCATATCTACTGGACAAGGTAGGAGGCACGAATTAGGCACGAATTGGCACCCTTAAATAATTGGTGGCGGGGCGCAGCGTGGCCTGTTGAATCCAAGTTTTTTTCTTCTTCTTCCCCTCCTCTCCCTCTCGCTCTTCTCGCCCTGTGGTACCTGGTATAGAGCATCTTTGCGTGCATTGATGAAAAACCTGTGTAGCGCATCTTTTTTTTATTTTTTATCGGCGAGCTGGCAATTCCCACAAACTCTTGTTGTGTCCTGCATGTTGCCCGCACATACGAAGGAGAGACCTTCATTCTTCCTTCTCTATCAATGCAGCAGCGATAGGGCCGTTTAGTAAATTTATATATGTCGCGAGATTAATGGAAACATACGTTTCTCCAAGATCATTGCGAATCACTCGGATCACTAGACATTTTCTCGTACGGTAAACCGGAACCTGCGAATGTAGGGCCCACCCACCATCATGAACCCCACCTTTATTTATCGTAATCGCGGGAGCCTATCAAGAGCTAGAAACTACAGTATTTCTGCCAAATAGTTATCAAGAGTCGAGGCTTCTAGTGTTGATATGGCTCGGGTTTGCCGCTCGCGTCTGGTGTTTTTCTGGCACACCACAATGAAAATTGGATACTGATATTACCGGACATTCTCTGAAATTAGCTCAGATATAAGCGGGTGCGGATAAGGGGAGTTGAGGGATTCAGCCAGCGGGAGATGCTTTGGTTAGAGTATTCCAATTCTGAAAATTTCTATTCATCTATACAAAAAACATAGGAAAAGCGAATTACTTTGTACTTCTGCCAGCAGCAGCAGTTGGGGAGTAAATTTACAGAACTCCTCTGAGTGTTCTCTGGGGTAACGCCTCTCCACAGCTCCCCCCCTTCTTTCCACAACACCTCTCATGCACTATACAAAATAGAATAAAAAACCGCCCTTTGCGAAAGTCAAATAAGAGATCAAACTTCCACCCAATCACCTATCATCCACACAACCCAACTGCACATCTAACGGGTGAAGATCTCTTCTCCCGGAAATATCTCCTGTATCCCAAGCGTCTTCCATCACTGCCTTATGTCGTCCGGCCAAACAAGCATCTGCCTCGTCTTCCAAAACAGTGCTGACGGAGGAGTTACGGGGGGCCGATGAGTAACCGTACTGTGGAAGCCAGAGCAGTGACCCTGGATACAATCGTAGTGCTGGGTTCACCTGGCAGCCGGCACAGAGAGGTACATAGGGTAGAGCTTGGTGGTTTATTGGGAGGACGCTAGAAGGTGAAATCTTTGAGGGGTCGAATATGTCGGACCCCCGGTAGTAAGGCTGATATGTAGAACTAGCCCAGTCCGGCGTCTGGAACATTGGAGGCTGTTGTGGGCTTACTGTTGGGTCGTTTCTACCTTTCTCGTTGATACAGTTGCTTGCGAAAGAGATTAGGGTTGAGTCCGGCTCTTGCTTGAAGTATTGTTGATGGGTCGACGTGCGGGATTGTGGTGATTGGGTTCCGGAGGGCATGCAGACATAATCCCCTTGGAAGCCATCTCTATCCCCAGGCGTACTTAGATGATGGTAAAGTGGTGATGTTGGCAGTGACACGGGTGATCGCGAGCTGGAGGAACTGTCATGGGCTTGGATTGAAGTGTTTATAGGCGTGGTCGGGATGCGATTGCTGTTTGACCGATGTGAGCCCTCGAGAGAGGTGCTGCTGGAGCGTCGTTGCTTTGCGCCGCTAACCACGGAGGCCTTTCCACGCTTCTTCTGCTCCCGATTGTATTCGCACTGCAGTCCAAAAACTAATAAGGGAGAAGGGGGAAAAGTCAGATTGATACCTCTTCCTGAGATCCGAGTTCCCCGACTGGGAATCGATGGAAGGTGTTCTCACCCAAGCAGTGCTCACATGGCTTTTGGCCATCGCACTTCGTACGGAGCTGGTTGCATCTATCGCAGGCCCTAGAAACCCTCTGCCTGGTTCCCATACTCCTCCGTGTCATGATGCTTGGGTCGGAGTTTTGTGTGTGGTGCATTTTTGACTCTCTGTTTTGTCTTTTTGTTTTCTGTCGTGAGGCACGGTTATCGGTAAGAGTGGAAAAAGAGTTCGATGTCCAAGTTCAATGATCTTGGGAAGTGCGAACGTTTTTCAAGTGATAGTGGAAGAGTGGTCTTCTTGAAGGCTATACCCATGTAGCCAATAACAGCGATTAATACTGGCTTGCTGAAATCGACCCCACCACCTACTGCACCTCCGCATTTTAATGCGTCATCTTTTTATTCGTATGAATTATTGTCACCGAAGGGCTTACCACCGAAGGTAAGTAGTCAGTAGGTATGTCAGTTGGTAGCCAGGCGAAGGCGAGGCATGCTGGGTTGGCCAAGAAGATAGAGCAAGAGGATGCTCCAAGGTTGTAGGGCTTCAAATATTTTTTTGCTCAAAATTTATTCAATTGGTCAAGAATCCGAAAAGGGGAATGCTCCTAGGGATAAAAGATCAAAATAAAAATCACTTACAGTCTCTGGATGATCAACCCTGCTACTAGTACTGGTGGCGCGCATTTGGTGTGATGGGGACTTTATTTTTTTGGTGCAGCAAAGGAGCTTGCTTACATGTGAGAGGCTCATTGCTCCTGCATGCGCAAGTATTCACTCTAGGTATCCCACAGATACCAAACTGCCAAATGATACCCTGAGGGGCTGCTGCACGCAACATGGGTCTTCACCTCCATAGATTGTCTTGTCTCCCTGGATGGTCGCCAACTTCGAGAAAATCTTTTATGTCTTTGCTGTCCTCTGGAAACTCCAATAGATTAAAGAACCCTACTTCCCTTCCCCAAACTGTTCAAAAACTTACTCCATAGTTGCTCGAGTAGTTACACCCCAGCTGATAGTTGCCGTATGCAGCAACACCTTAAAAAAGTTAAGCTCTGTGTATTCCTTGCAGAGGATCTATTTGGTTTGTGAATGGGTGTAACCAAGTGAATGCGGAAAGCCTTCATGATCGGGCAAGGTCGGGGCGTCGCGGCACGTCGGAGGCCAAATAGTCTGTATGGGTATGCTAGACTACCGAAACCCCTCCCCCTCCTTTGCTCTCCTCCCTCCTCCAGTTCCAATCTGTTTTCCACGCCTGAATGGTTAGAACGTGCGTTGAATCTCACATAGAAGTTTGCACAGTAACTAAGGGGAAGGTACTATAAGTTGTTTTAACGGAACAAAAAAGAAATTCTTCTTTTTTTATTGTCCCTTGGGATAATTAATTAACTAACTCTGCCGTAGAAGTCGTTTATATTCTCATCTAGCACTGGCTGGTTACTGGCTGATGCTAAACCTCAGGCCACACCCCCTCTTGACATCCGCCAAGCCCCCAAGGATCAGTGAAATCACTCAAACCAACGGGGAGAGAGAGAGAAAAAAAAAGTTAACCTCGAACGACCTACAAGTAGCCAGACGGGTGTTTCCATGTGGTCCAGAAATGACAGTACTGTACACCATAGAAACCCAAATGGTCGGAGACCTCCATAAGTACTGTGCCAACTTTTTATACGTACATACTGTACCGGTATTGTATCTCTCCCAAGCCAGCTCATAGAACCCACACCCACACAACCAGACACACACCTCTTTCTAAGGAATTGTCTTGCCTCCGGACGAACGGTTTCCATCATAATAAGGCGCTAGTGCTCGTACTCTAACACTCGAGGGCAAAGGTTTTACTACCCCTCCCCCCGTATTCAACGGCAGTGAATAAATAAACAAATAAAAAGCAAACCAAGGGGCGTTTCGGCTACTGATGCCGAATCCAGAGTGGGAACTTGGATTTTGTCTACTCTTTATAAGGCGAATTGTTGGGCTGCGCGATTTTTACTACTTCAAGACTAACTCACTCGCAAGAACCGGTCACGGAGAAGCACTCGGCTGGAAATCAGATTCTAGGTCGCGCGAGCGGGTTGACTGCTGTGGAGGGACCGGGAGGAAAAAGGTATCTGTTAGGAAGAGCCAAAACAAGATGCTCGGGTCTGGAGAGACCTACCTTATCTAACGAAGCGATTAATCTTTTTACTTTTTGAAAATCCTTCCGACCCTCTCTTACTCCGAGGTTTTCTCCTTTTTTCTCATTTGCTCTCTACTTTTTTTTTTTGCCTACATTTATGTCCTACGCTTGGTTAGGTCGAAACTAATGGTGTTGATTGGCCCATGGCGATGGAGGGGGGGATCTTTATAATAGCTCTACCGCATATGTATGCTCCTCCAAGTACAGTACTCGTACATGCCAACGGATGCAGCTAAAGAGGATTGAAGGAAAACCTAACCCTGGTTATCAGTTTATCTCGCCAGAAATTCTCGCCAACCGGCGCTGCGAAATCATGCTATTCGCAAGTAAGAGCTCGGCTAACCTTCGCTTATTATTTGTTCGAGCGGTTGGCGTCTTACAGGGGGTAAAATTGGGGAGGGAGGGAAGAAATTGTGAGACCCCCATGGCGAGGATGAACTTATCCCCGTGTGTATAGACTATCTTATTTTTTTAATAGGCAACTCTTGGAGGGGGTGGTAGCGGTGGTGGGGGGTATGTGGTCTGGGATCGGTTATATGTCCTGACCCTGAACACCCAAAGACATTTTTCTCTCTGCCCTTCTCAAAAAGCCCGAGTACAGTACCCCTCACAAGATTCGCGCTTGCATGCAACTACGAAGTCTGCCATCGACACACAATAATGAAAACAACAAGAGATGGTGGGGAGGGAGGTACGCTGTGGGGGAGAGAGAGGGAATAATTAATAAAAAATAAAAATAATAAGGATAAAAAATGAACAAGCGGTAGGAACAGAGGGAACGAGGAAAGAGAGTCCTATCAATTCATTGGAGATATCGCAACCAATACCACACTATCCTACAACTCGTGGCCCTGCGGTGCTTTGAGTTATTGCGACCGCAGAGGAAGACATATCATACCTGCGTGGCATGCGGTATCACGGAATAAGCCTTCCGTGGCCCGCTCTCATTTACTAGAGAGCAATGTGCTCGAATAAACACCTAATGATTTGGGACTAATGAGCTCCTCACGTGTCGGGCTCTCCAGCTCACCTGAGATACCGCAAGGTCAGTGATATTAAGTAGGAGAGAGAGGGGGGGGAAGAGGGCAAAGGAACACAGTAGCTATCACAATACTTTGGCCGCACGAAATGGCCATCTCCCACTTTGTCCGGCTCGGAATCATGGTAATTCAATAGGGCCGGAGTCGCATGCAACTAGAAGGCATCAGGCCGGTGCGATTTCAAATGGTACCTACATTCACGAGCTCCCATGGAACCTAGATGCTAAAAAGATTCCCCCGCTCTTTACCGTCTGCAATGTTATTTCGTTAACACACGGACCTCAAGACACACGGATCATAGTTTATCCAGTCAGAAAGCTCTCCGGATTCCTTCCCTCCGTTTGCCTACCGGTATTGTATACTTACCGCCGTACGGGGGGGGCTCGGATTCAAAACTTATTCTTAATATCCCATATCCCGTATGTATCTAAAGCACGATGGAAGATATCTTCGTCGGTGGATGCGATGAGAGGTGCACGCACAATCGACATTTGACCCCGCACCACAAGGGGCTCGACATAACTTAGTTTCTAAAAATAGATAGTATGGGTAGTAGAGTTGGATTGAATGGGGGGGGATTTAAGAAAAAGCTAATATCGGGTATACAATCCCTTTGCAACTAAAGCTATAGCTACCTACTCGGGGATTGATTCTAATAGTTTTTTCGAAAAAAAAGCAAACAGGAAAAAACCCAATCCAAATGCCAGCTCAAATGCTACGAAGAGCTTCTGCTAAGTATCATTATGCGGGCTACTATTGGTCTTGTCAATGAAAGGAAACTTGAACCTCCTATGTAGTTTTTCTTTAAGTCTTATCTAACAGTGCTCAACAAGATTTAATATCAGGTGAATTAGCAGACTATTCCTTAGCCTGCATCTTGTTTTCTTGATCCAAGCCGTGGTATCTTCTATAGCATGTGCTGTTTTGCATAATCTATCAAAAACAGTATTTTCGATTGTACCCTCTATCAAACTATTGCTAAGAAATTCAATGTATATCTTCCAATTCTTTATTCAAAGATTGGCTCGGGCAATTCTCATATCTCCTTTAAATATGAGCTCAAACTACCAATTCAATTCTAGTCTCCTTTTGAAAATAGAGTTGGACCTCAAGCTTCTGACACATCTTCCTTCCAATTCCGAGAACTGAACTTTTCCAAGATTTTCAAATCTTTCTTATTGCATTTGTTACAGGAAATAATACTTTCAATATCATTCTTTTTCTCTATCCTTACACTCTAGTACTCAAGCTAACCTTTTTATAGCAAGCTTGTTCTTGAAGCCTATTATTGTCATTACTCTTTCTACTTTTTGATAATATTCATAAAGGTTAAGAAGTGCTTGGCTGCCTTCAAGTTGACTGAAACCTCTGGAATAATATTGTTATATCATTCTCTTATAGTCTTACAGCATACCTTCATAGAAACTCTAGCAAGATAGCAGTAGATATGGTTATCAAGGGCTTTAGAACTCCTAGGACGGGGAGATTTTTTTACTGGATATCTTCCGAGCTGTTGTTATTGTAGGAAAAGGGACTGAAGGATAGTAGAAGGATGATTTAATGGCCTTCCAGTCTTGGAATAGGACGAATGTCAACCCTTGAGAGAAATTAATTATGCTTTATCAATGTCTAAAAAGTGTCCCCCTAGTATTACTTGATATGGTCGGATGTGGTATTAAGGTAATGGCGCGGCTGTGCTCGATTGCCGCGCCCAGCAGCAGTGATACCAAAATCTTTAGTCTAGTGATTTAGTTCTGCCAGATTGAGATAATCCCGCGATAAGTTGCGAGATGCTGACACAGCACTTTCACTTGCTTGAAACATACAAATAGCACTGTGAAGCCGAGTGGATTGCCAGAATTCCCTCTCCCCCATACTGTATGGAACGCCTAGCACGGAGAAGGGGCTTAGGCAAAGAGGTTATCTCTATCAGGGTGCCATTCGAGCGCAGGGGGTAAGTATCACCTGTTCTGAAAGAGCAGTGGGTCAGAGCGAGAATGCTCAACACAAAAGGGGAGTTTCTTCAGGTCGTTTTTTCTCCTCGAGTTCACGTGATAGTCATACCTATCCGCCACACTCGTACAGTCGTACTTGTATTTCCAGATTGTTTGGCTTTCCTGTTTTCTTGGCCAAGTACCGGTATGTGGTTCCGGGAACAGCAGCGTGGTCGGCTCCTGTGCTGTCGATCCTTGGTTGTTGTCTCGGCTATCGCTTTTCTGGAGTTAATAATATGAAAGCATAATCTGCCAGCCTCGATTTGAATCTCTACATTGATTGCGTGAGTTTTTTTCGGAATATTCTTATTACCTCTACCGGTACTCCCTTTTCGCAGCATCATTAGACGGTGTTACCAAATAAAAAAGTAAAAAATGTGAGGTGAAACGCGAATATTGTACTCGTACTATAGTGTGACCGCGGTAAGATGAAAACCTTGGGATAGTCGATCTGGTAACCTTAATTTTACTTGCATATAACTGAGGCAGAGTGATGGCATTACCCACTCCCCTGTACTCCGGTGGGGGGGGGGGTCAATCCGTCAACACCTTTGTATTGGTCGAACTACCATGGATACCCCTTCTAGCAGGCAAAAAATTATGATGCATTGACGAAATTTCTTCTCTTTTACAATGAATAGGCTTAGCTGCATATTAGAAACGACCATGTTCACAAGACAACCCTAGTACCCAAGTACTCATAATGTCAAGATAGTTGGGAAAACGACTGCCCATCACCTGAATTCTGAGGCGCGGTCTAATTTTCGGCGGTAGGCGGCAGCAGCCCGTTTTGCAAAGGTCACGACTCTGTGAGTACTCATGCTCCAGCTTATTTGGATTCCGAAGATCTTGTATCCGGTTCTTGCTAGCTAGGCCTCCGAAGCCAGTGGCCTCTCCTCTGTCAAAATTCCCCTGGGTGAAAGTTTCAAGGAAGTTTCCATCTCCAAGTGAGGGAAAATTTGGTGCCCCACAGCGGTCGGAGGCATTCCGAACGGCTCTGATGCCCGATACCCGTCCGCACGGGGTTCCCCCCCCGCGAGTCCAAGGTTCGATCTGCACCGACCTTCTGAGACATCGGGATGCCAGAGGCGTATTCTGGATGCAGGGTCCAAGGCTCGGTGCCCCTGGAGTAGAGCACCTGCGTACGGGGCACCCCGGTGAGCTGGGTGTCATCTCGTGCGACCGGCCTAAACGAAGGATTAGGTTTTGGTGCAAATTGAACGGGCACGCTACGGTAGTGCACTAACGTGCCTCCGCTCCTATTGCGTGATTGGCTCTTGTGTTTTTCACTTCCCGGAAACTCTGGGGTTACTGTACTAGCACAGGCACAGTAAAGATCAGTAAGATTCTTTGCGGCATCACAAAGCAAGCCGAAGCCGTAAATAGGTCTGAAAAATGGGGTGAGCTCTATTCCGCGCATGTTAATGCAAGCCACACAGGAACACTGCTCCTCGGACTAAAGCCCGATACCGGGGCGGTGTCATTGATGGTAGCTGTATGGGGAATCTTTGAACGGGGCAGCATTGCAAGGGGAAAGGAGGGAGGAAAATGTGCAGGCTGAGAAAGATCGTTGCGCAAGGCTATATTCAAGAACTAAATCCGATGATCAGTTAGTCAGCTAGAAAAAACCTTGGTCGGAGATATTCCCACACCCTCCCCGTCTCGGCACCGAAAAAAAAAATCTCCCCCTCAATTTTTCATTCAGCGGGAATTAATAACACACTCACCCCATCTCTCGAGGGAATTTGTGTGCAACCGAAACAAATAATCTCGCAGCGCGCGGGGCCGATTTTCAGAGGTCGCGTCCGCCCGCCAGGATCTCAAGCAAATGTGTAGGAGAGAAAAGCTTTCGCCCCATTGTGCAACCCTGTGCAAATATTTTTGGTCAGTCAACTAAAGCTAACCTAGTGGTGCACTAGCCTTGTTTCGGGGTGGCGTGAGGAGGTCTCACAACTAGGGCGTTTCTTTCCTATCGATTTTCGGTATTCCCTGACTCTTCGGGAGTAGAAGTTACAAAATGGGGTCATAGTGTATCACTCGGGTGTACTTGGGCGGATTATCACTGGCCTATAACACACAATATTTTCTAAGAGGGTAAGAGGAAAGGGTAATACCCACACAGAAACAGCCCCCTGCTTACGTTTGTCCGCCTATCTTTCCGAGTTTGGCGCTGGGGCCTGTTTCGTTGGGAGTCTCGCAGCGGGGGGAGTTTGGGGCTGATGCCAAATAGGAGAAATGTTGCGAGATAGGATCTGTAACAGCCAAGTAAGCTTAGGGCTCGGGGCACCGGAATACGGAACCACCCTCCCGCTCATCACGGTAGGGTGGGAATTTGTTGTCGGAATGAGGAGGTGTTGGGGTTTGCCACCGCAAAGCGAACTACAGTATATAGATGTCCGGCTTGATTAGTCCAGGTGTCAAGTGGGGGCGGTCACCACCCGATTCGCATTAGAGCGTATGAACTATGACTTGTATTCTAGACCATACACACCCCATCTAACTACTTGTTTTGCTCACGTGAAGTTGCTAATTTTCTTAGAGCATCATCAGTGACTATGCCCTGAGACTGCAAGACAATTGCAGTACACCGCCGTATATCCCAGCATACCTTCAAGTGAAGGCTCTAGAAATGATGCAAGGCCAGAGCCTGCCCACGCGTATTGACAGATAGTAGCCTAGTGGTGGGGCAGGTGGAAGAGGTCGGGGTTAGTAGGTTAACCACTCTGATTCAACAATCTTGGTCGGCGAAACAGAGGGGACACGCCAGATTCATGACGTAAAAGCAGAGAATAGGGGACAGGGCAGCTCTACATCTTACCTCGGTAGATCTCTAGATAAATATGAACTTTCTCACTTTTTGCAAGACAGTGAGAGGGCACTATCCCACAGATAATGGGGGTTGGGCGAAAGGCTAGGTATACCCGAGGCCTGGGTTTATAAAAAGGGTCCAGGCATCCCTTCCTGCAAATTAACGTCTCTCACTAGTGCCGGAGAGTTGAAATAAACCGCCAAAGGCTTTGCACGGGTAACGGGTGTATTATTACAACCAAAATCATATGAAATAATCTGATACAAACGGGCTACAGTCGCACCTCGCTATAAGGAACGCTAGGAATCCGGAATTTTTCATTCGTTATAGGGAGATTTTGGAGGAAATATCAAGAGGGTAGTGTGCGGGAGCCGGGGTGTAAATTCCCTGAAGGATCATTTGCAATAGCCAGGTTTCCTGTAGAAAGGGTTCTAGTATGGCGAGGTGCGACTGTACTGGTGAACCACTGTCGGTCTTCCGCCACAAAAGAGTAGGATAGTCTTTCATTGGACCTGCCTGCGCATCATAAAATAAGGTGCACTACGCTATTAGAAATGGTCCATGCAAGTCTGTGGTGTGGTACACGACCGCATCCTAGCCCGTGCCGTGCCCCACTTCGGAGGCAGTGGTTTGCCCCACAAGAGAAACATCATAAGTTACAAGATATCAGCAGTGGCAAAAACGATCTCGCGGTAAATGTTCTAGGCAGGGTTGACAGTGCCGGAACAAATGTAAAACTTGTCCAGAGCAAGAATAGTCTCGAGCGCACTACTACTCTCGCAGCTCTACAGGGAGGAGCAGATGAAAGAACTAACGGAAGATGTAACACTGGGGCCTTCGGCAATAACTCTGAGATATCCAGACCTTGTGGTCTTGTCTAGGCTTCTGCCGACGAGTGACTTTATATGAAGCTTGGCATTTTCCTTACTTTTGAGCTGATTATAGAGGCGATTGCTTCTATAAAGTTGGTCACTATTTAAGGACTAGCCATCGTTGGATTTTCTTCAGTTTTAGCTTTTAGTTCGTCCGGTTGAGTGTGCTTACGAGAAGGCCATCGGAGATTGTGATGCTCCCAGTCGTATTGATCGCAGCTCGGTGGTACCTTCATGCTCGCGCAATATTTCATACATCAATTGCAATTACCATTTTATGCACAGCGAATTTCCTACATGCGAATTTCCTACATGCATCGGTAGCGATAAGGAGTTTGCGGGGGCATCAGTGCTACTCTTCAATTAGCCAGTTGTAGATGTGTAGATCTGCAGAGATATACGAGCAGGGTAATCATGATCTAGGATATACCTTTCATACCCCTGACGCAAACTCTGGCAACCCTCTCTTTCTTCCAGATGCTCAAACTGGTGGCTTACCTCCCCGGGTCGCTGTTACTCTGCCCTGTGCTCTTCTAAACCAATTCAGCTTTTTTTTTTGGGGCGGCAGCAGGGCTGGCCTTTCGGGGGGGGGGGGGTTTTCAGGGCTCTCGTAAATTGAATATCTAGGGGTTGTGCTTATTATTAAATAACTCGCAGGTCTTAACCTGATTTTTCCTTCATTATAGCGATCGGTGGGGTAGCTATTATCTAAATATGGCTTGTCTTCTGCCCTTTAGTAAGGAAGAATGGAGTCTCAGCAAAAACACGCTCTTCTGAAAAAAAAACAGTTTTTTGCCTTCAAGCGATGTGCTAAAACAGGGCAGAGAGTGCTTCCCGAATAGAGAGTAAGAAAAAAGGAGCAGAGGGTGAATGTGCCGTTCCTGTTAGACCGCACACGCATTAACAACCATGCACTATCTAGTTTATTCACTGCACGCAGATGAGGGGGGGTAGGGAAAATGCCGCTTCCGCGAATACCTAATGTTAGTGACTAGTTCATCACTTTTTCCCATTGCCAACAAACAGAAATCTCCGCGTACCTATGGTGCCCTATTGCTGCCTTCTTTTTTTCTCCCCCCTTTCCCTTTTCATTTGTCTTTGTCCGGCGGTGGGTCCCGTCCGCAGATCATAATACTGGTTGTGGTTCGTCGAAGAGCAGGGATTACTGCAGAATAAACTCACCGAACTCGCAAGTGAGAGGACGGGAGAAGCTGGCCGGAAGCCTAGTACTTCAGAGCCCCTCCCACAACAATAAATTTGCCTAGATTTTCGTGGACTTGTATACGGCACGGTGCACTGCTGGCTGTCAACGGCGGTAGGGTCCGTATTGTGCTAGGGGTTACAGGATAGGATGCGGCGAACTTTCCGCCTTGACTTCTCCCCAGGTTACAGGACTAGAACACCGGGGGTTTATCATGGCTTTTGCTGTGGCTTAAACCCTAGATTACCCGCCTTATCGTGTTGCATCATGCACGCTCACCGATGTTGATATCATGGTGTTTTGGGGTCGTTATGGGTGATACTTTGCGGTGACTTGGTGCACTGTACTCAGATAAACTTCATCGGCCCTTCGGGTGCTGGCAGTTTAATCATTAGCGATTGACGTGCTGGTAACTGCTTATCTCGGCGGCAGTGCCCCAATGCGGAGGTGGAAAATCGGCATGGTTCCCCAGAATCTTCTAACCATGTCATTACCTCTCACTCGTTACGCTATCCACCCAACGAGTTTTGCCATCCATCCCAGATAGATAAATAACTAGGAAAACATTAGGGTGTCAACGATTCGGTACCGTTTTGACACGTCCGCCAATGAGCGCCTCCTTGTTATATTAAATTTACCCCCCACCTCCCGTTGAACTGCCGTAGCTAGGCGGAGCAATATCGTAATGCAATTCCCGAGGACTGATGGCGCTCTTTACTGAGGCTTGATTGACTTGTATGTTTCTCTAGACTGTGTCAAATATCCTTGTCACTCTCGCGTCGATTTTCGCGTTTACGACCCCGGGAAATGCTCCGATACTTACAGGTCAGGATTGTACCCGGGTTAGATCTGCCCTAGATTATGGCAAGCAATTGCCGGATGATAGCTTTGGGCCTCATCCAATTGGTCGGTGATGTGAGGTTGCCCTAGTGCGGGGCTTTCTGCCTCGCCATGAATTATCCAACGTTGAACTTCGTGGTTCAATAGAGTGGATACCGCAAGAGTAAAGTCGAAGTGGTTGGGTTAATTGCAGTTTTGTGTTTGGGATGTTTGTGAGACACTAGTCTGAGTACCAAGCTCCGAAGCGCCAGTACTTGTATATGCGAAAGATGAATCGTACTCTGAGGTGGACTGGATGGAGCCTCTGTAGCAGGGAAAGGGTTAGGATGGCGTTTCACCGTATCACGAGGTATAGGTGGGGCACAGTGGATGGGGCAGGGCAGGGGTGCGGGGAGCTGAAACTCCGTCCCTCGAGTTCCTGGGGAGCTAGTCTCTCTATTTTCGTACTTTTATAATAGCGCTTCGGTGTATTTCTGCTGGGGTTTGGGAGGATTTCATTGAGAAAATGGTGTCTGGGGAGAGAAAAAAAACGCATGTCTTGGGCACACACGAACGGTGCCGCGGCGCTAACGGGTCGATTTCCTTAGCAAACTCTGGCCAGGAGAAGTCTTGATACCTCGAGGGGGCTCTCATTTCCGTGTTGGCATGTTTCGAGATATCCAGAGGCTTTGCTTTCCCGAGGCCAGTTTGTAGAGATTTTCGTAAACTGTAATAGACGGAACCACAAGCCACTCGGACACCACCCCACTCAGATAGGTGCTGATAGGTCAAGAGAGGCAGGGATATCATTGGCCGGATCTTATAGGCAGATAAAGTGTCAAAACGTTTCGTCAGATGCCGTTTTTACACCAAAAGGATCCATTTACACCACACTCTCTCTCAGCACAATACCTATGAGAATATGCGAAAATTGGCAGCGCATCAGCAAGCCTGTGGGTAATATGGGGGATATTGAAAAACTTTTAAATACAAAGGAGTGGAGAAAATATCATTCAAGTGTAAGATATTGGTTGTCATGTAATTTTTTATGTGGACCCATGCAAAGATTCAAATCACTTTCGCACTGGTTAACAATCATAAACAATGAAGGCAGTTTTAGTCCCTTGCACTTCTATTTCTAAGGGGTTTGAGTATATAGAAATCATCTAGCTGATGAAAATATATATTGTTCGTTGAATTTAGTCTGGAAACTGATGTCCGACCAACCATTTTGACTTAGTACAGTATATCATTATTGCTACTATAGCGAGCTCTACCTCGGTCTTAGGTCGCTTCTCATATGACTCTAGCAGTTGGGTCCATACAGTATAGATAGTAGTGATAGACAAGCATCAATATCATCGACATTGGCATTGAGACCCAGCCCGAACCCTCTATGAATTTAGGGTTTGCGTGGGGATTTGCGAAAGGGAACTCGTCCTTTCACATTCAAGGCGACGCTCCCCCCCTGGAACATTTTAGCATACCATTCCTATCAATTTCTCCTCTTCCTGCTTTTTTCGTTTCTCCTTCCTCTGTGCCTCCACATATCCCTTTGATTTCTCTCGCCGCCCTCTGTTTTTCCTCTCTCTCTAGGTCTGTCGTGTTTTCTGCGAGGAGAGCAAGAAACTAGGGCCACCCGGAAAGGGCGCCTGGTAGAATTGGCCATGGGCAACAGGTGCTATGGAATGTTATGGTGTAGCTTTAGTAAGAGTAATGTTGTGTAGTTATAGGCTATGATGATTTATAATAGTAAAAAAAAAGACTCAGTTTTCAATAACCTCGGGAAGAAGTAAAATCTAATTTAGTAGAGGTAAAGCACGTGTGCTACTAGTTTCCGCTTCCCAGCTTGTACAAGCGCGAATGCACCTTACCCCATTCTCAATACCATACATTCTCTATCAGAAGAAAGAGCAATACTAGCGGGCCGATATGCAGTAGGAAAAGCCTTCTCTAGCCTTCTACAATATTTTGACCTCCAAATATCAAGAGAAATATACATATGAAACAAACCCCAAATTTCGACACTTCTTATTACTTACAGCCTAAGAGTACCGTTAGTAGTTAGTACCTGAAGGTGCGGTGGCCTTGCCAAAGTTTTGGAACACATAGATGCCCTGGCTATGAGGAGAGAGAAAAACGCCCCAAGTGCCTATCCCTCCCGTTAGCACATATCCTGCGTGGACAATGACGAGCTAGGTTAGTCCTACAAGCATTCTCACCGGTGATTATTAGTGTTGGAAACTATTCACTCGGAGGCCCCGATACCTCTGCCGCCCTGGGGCCGCTACACATCCGGACCTGAGCTGGGGAGGGGATTCTAAATTGGTATAGCTTTGATGCCTTGCCCTCCGTGGGTAGGAAATCAACCCATTTCTTGGCCCGGAGGAAATTTTATTCAGGGTGCCATGCTTCTAAGGTTTGGCATTATATCATCCCTCCCACGGGACTAAGGGGGGAATTCGATGAAGCCCTGACCATTATATTTCGAGGTGGCATCTTCACCCCTGTTCATCTGCCATTGCACAAGTTGTGAGATTTCCTTCGATGCTCATGCTTCGTCCTCTGTTTTGCTGCAGTTAGATAGGGCTTGAGGGTGGAACAAGTGCTATGCCTAGATGTCAATATCATACCTGTCTTCGATTTCCTCCCCTGCACCCAGGAAAGTTTCTTAAATTTACTAGGGCAAACCGACCACATGTAACTATCTCCTTACCCTCGTGTGCTCGGGGGGAGGCATTAAAGCGGTATCAATTCTCTAAAAAGAAAGTAGGGGGGAAAGGTGATCTACAAATGCTGAATTGGAGAAGGATATGCACCGATAACTATTGCAGAGGCGGCTAGGGCGTCAGAGCAGAAAGTAGGACATCGGTGGAGGAAGCGCAGCTGAAGGGGAGGAACGACGGACTGAGAAATCGGGAAGGATACTAGCCATAGACGGGCCCAGGCATAAGTGCCTCCGGGAGGCGAGAGCTCTGGAAACAAAACACAACACAACCGAAAATTAAGGAAAGAAACAAAGCCAAATACCCTAGAAATACAGAAACTCCAACCCCTCAACGGCCGGCCCTGTAGGTGACCCAACATACGTTATATGAAGCTATAGGTGAGTTGAGGTGTGTTTGCTTCATATAGTTGGTTTACGCCCTCGAGGCACAATTTTACTTTCATGAAAATCGAGCGCAGCTTCCCTCAAGGATACCACTCTTCAGAGCGTAGATTAAGGACGACACTTTTTTAATCCTGTAAAGTACTGTACATACTATGCCACACAATCCAGCTAGGTGCTGGATATATCATTATTCGTCGTAGCAACATGAGGGATAAGGTACGCAATCGGATTGATACTTGAGCATATGACGCCTCTCCGGCCCGTCAATAACACCAAGTAAAGCTTGAAGAGTTATTTGTGTCATGTGCCTCACAAGATTGAGCGAGTGCTGTGTCCCACGGTCTCGGGGGACGTGGCCCAGGTGATTCCAGGATAAATCATGCGATGTCACTCACTCACCTCAACATGGGCCTTGTCGGAGGGCACACAGAAACAGCCGGAGTTGAAGCGTAAAGTAATGGGACTGATCAATGAAAGAAAGGAAGAGAGAGAGACGATTTCTATCTTGCTTGCTTGCCTACGGACGCGCTTGAGACTGCGGTACTTGTGGTCGTGAGCAGTATGAATATACACCAACATGACATCTGCCATTTCCTAGATCCGCATATCCCAAGTTGCCTGACAACTGGCCGAACATATTCGCACCAACTTGAAATCATTACACTGAGGTAATACTTCCGACATGCACGCCTCACTTGAATGTTTTAGGACCCATAAAGCCCATATCCCTTAAATGTCAGCAATGCCCCATTTGGATTCTCTGTTACAGCAGCCTCGAGAAAAAGGGCCTCCTATATACCATAATCATCCACCAATTACCAAAGACTCTTCAGTATTAACTACGCCGCAAAGAAAAAAGTTTCCCGACAAACACCAGGCAGAGCAGAATGTACAAAGGAACGGACTTCATTTCTGGATGCAAGGTTTAAATGGCTGCTAGTGACCCTCCACTATGGCACCACGTGGGAAATGCACTTCTGAGTATGATACCTGTTGGAGCACTCTTGTATATTGTCAGGCCTCTGGATCAATTCACTGGCTAGACACGTTATATTAACTCTTTAAGCATCATGCCCTATGATATGGATAGACCCAGGTTGACAGAATTACATCCGGTTGTACGGCGTATATTTTTAGATACAGTTTTATCTTGATAGTTGGAGCAATCGAATCGAGGGGGGGGGGGCGAGATTGTGTGAGCTGTATAAAGGTTTGGGGCAACATTTAGAGCCAACTAGAGCAGCCCACCCTTTAAGGATCCTTAAAACAACCGTGATGTTTTTCGGGCATGCAGGGTGGTATTGTGGGCGGTGATCTATTGAGTATGCTGCACAGCGTGAATATTTTTGAGATATATTTCTTGATAATATCATAATACCTCAGCCAAAAGTCGATAATTGCGTTACCGACCCGTACAATGTGATGTGTTCGAAATAATGCCACATAAATTCATATACATACATAGCTCAATAGATAGCTAAAGCAAGGGTGGTCACAGGCGAAGAGCTCCGCGAGATGAAACAATAAAAATCCCGAATACCAGCCAAAGAAATTCCATGTAACCCAAATCAAGGTAAATGTATGCAGCTCGATATGTGCGCCCACCAAGTGAACTCCAGGAATACTCCCCATGCATGAAATTCTAACAGATCTGACTAGACAACAGCGTTTTGAGTGAGTTTTGCTTGCTTCTTCGCCTCCCTAATAGTTTTGAGCTCCATCTTGCGCTCCTCCCACCAACTAACTTCATCCGGCCACAACTCCCCGGGGAAGAATGTTGGCAATAGCGATACCCCAAACCCAGGATAGCGAGTCTCGACCTTCTTCAAGACATTCATGACCTTGAACTCTCGAATCTCTTCGACTTTTGTCAGGGGAATTCCCGACGACGCGGGATCCCTTTGCACTCCGCTGACGAGCTGATTCTGAAGCATCCCGATGACACCGACTCCAAGAATGTACCAGGTCTTATCTTGAAGTCCACATATGTTGAAGAGGAGGAGGACCCAGGCTATTGCGAGTGTGCCAGTAACTACGCGGTCCCAAAGCGAAGGGGTTGTCATCGCCGTTGCGAGGTCTTCCAGGTCCAGCCCTTTTTCGCCATCCCGGTACTTTAGAATCATAGCGTATCTAGCCCCATTTCCTCGTGTGAGTGCAACACACTTATTGCTCCGACGCCCAGCCCACTTCTCGGCGCTCAGGTTCGGCCAGCTTGCGCCCGCAACGGCAAGTAAAGTCGCTGCAGTAGATGTCATGAATATAGTCCAATCGCCCTCGGTCAGCCACGGTGTGATCGAGATCCCTAACTGAATGACTATCGTAACAACGCCACTCCACCAAACCCAGTCCCGCTTTGGCTTGATATAGACATCTCTGTCCTTCTTCGTCCACCACCACCACCACCTCGCAGGCCGGCGGCCAACATCGTTTAGATTGAGGTCGTAGACGATAATCTTGAGCGCGTAGTCCTTGTTCTTCTCTTTCATCTCGAAATCCCTCAGGAGTCTTCCAAGAACCCATGAGCAGTTCTGCCGAACGTACCCGTTTTTGAGATTGATGACGAAGGTCGGCCAGTCAGGTTCTGGAAGCAGTCTGCCCGACCCTACGGCGTTGCCCAGCGCTACGAAAGAGTATCCTACCCAGCCGAACGAGAAAGGGGTCGGGACAAATGGCCCCCCAGCCATTTGTGCTATCGTCTTGTGCACGGTCTCCGAACCAAGGATCATCAGTACCGACATAATGTCCCGCGGATTTCGCCATTGTTGTCGAAGTTGTTCCGCCATTAGTGCGGAGGATGAGTAACTGCGTTATTGATATGGTTCTGTCTCTGTAATTACTGTAGATGGGGAATTCTAAACTTAGACACCTAAGGGAGCTTGGTTTCGGATTGAATGCTCAATTCTTGGCGCCAAGCAGGGCCCCCACGGAACTACCTGGTTCCAATGCTTAATGCAACTGCTTAGAGGTTGATCGTTAGTGGTAAGCCTTGTGAGTTAGAAAGGGTTTCAACTACTCTGGTATGAGAACTGGATTGTGCTTTGGGAAGATGCCATTCTAGTAATGAATGGTGTCAGGAGTAGTTTAAGCTTAAAAGTGCACGGTCTTTTTACGCAAGACATATTCCGAGCCGCACGACGTAACACACCACAGGGTTGGTCAGTGAGCCGAAAGGCAGTTTAAGGCCAAGCCACCGTATCATTCAAGCAGCTCAACACTTGATGCACCTAAAAGTGCTACTTGTATCAGTAACTATGTGCAACTCGAGCGGTGCTGGAACTCGGAGGGCTGAGGCTGAAATGTAGCTCACGGATAAGGTGCCGCTCTTTACAATACAAATATCATAGTAGCTCTCTGTGTGCGTGCCATACGAGCCGGGTACTCACGATTACCAGACCATACTTTTATGCCGATTATGACGAATAAATTAGCAAGAACGGGTTATTCGAAAAGTGAAAGAGGCGCACGGTCCAAAGAAGAGGGCCGCTTGAACTTTAGATCCTGATAGTAGCATGATTGATGACCTTCGACTGACATTCAGGTCAATTTCCTAAACTATGCTATGATAGCTATACTTCTACACTAAATTAGGCCGTTGGAAAGGTGTGCCCCCCTGCCCAGAGTTGGCTAGGTATGGTGGTTAACCTTTTTTTTAGGGGGGAAAGCGAGAAGGGGGCTACCGAGGGGAAAAATCTCCAGACTGCGATAAATTCAAATAAGATAAAAGTTAATGAAAATAAATGAAAACGAAACCAGTACCATATTAGTGTATGTTCCTCTCTGTTACAAGCCCGTCCAGGGTAAATTCCCCTTCCCTCCCCTTAATGACTTAACCCTCTCTTTCCGTACCGCACGTTTTGTACAGACCGTTTCCCCGTCATCAAGTAATAATAGTTTCTAATTAATAGGGCCCATTTCGGTAAGGGAGCCAATGATGGCGAAGCACTCATGCTCGGCCAATGTTACTGTATTACATCACTAACTTTGAAGTAGGTAAACAGTGTCTAGGAATAGAAAGTGCGCGAGCTATCATACGAGTATTCTAGTTTTGGCAAAAAGTTCTCCTGGAGGCTACAGTTGGTGTGATAAGCCAGCCGCCGGCCCTGACGCCTTGGCTGAAAATGCGCCTTCTATCAGACAACAGATGGTTGTTTGCTGGGGTTAAGGCCTTTTGGTAGAGACTTTTTTTCTCACCCTCCCTTTTGTGGAGCGGAGGGCTTTGACCTTTCAGCCACCCTCGCTCAACCTCGCCAGACCCCCCGCAGTTTTGTGGGCTATATTTGAAGTATTATCATAGCGTAACTCGGCGGTTGTTTCATCAGAGACAACGAGCCTACGAGATCCCACCAGCTTAATAGAGATGTTAATAATGAACCCCGGATAATAAATTCCGAATCACAAAGTAGTTTTCTCCCCTCACCCTTCCTGGTATCTACAAATGAGGTGCAATGACAAACATCAATCCTCACTCGATGTGGTCGCTCCCAAGATAGATCCCCTCTGCCAAGATCGATATCACCAAACCCGAGATATCAATATCAATGATAACTCCTGCTTCGAGAAGCAGCTGAACTGAGTTTTGCCAGAGGGTGTTCCTTTCCCACTCCACTCAAGGACTCTTTGGTCGAAGAGGGGGCCATGGCTACAAGTTGATTACTATGAGAGAATGGTAGAAACCGCAATGCTATTATAATACTTCCCCGGCCTAGTGCTTGATGCTCTACTATTTAGTGAATAATCCTAAGGTAGCGTGTGCACTGGCACTCCTAGATCTTTCCATCCTGCACACCCTCGGGGAAACCCTCCGTTACTAAAAACCGGGTTCCAAATCGGGCGTAGGGTTGTACGGATATGTGAGTACATATGGGTAAGTACATATTGCCGACTTGAGGACAGCAACAGCTTAGAAGAACGTCCATCATATTTACTGTGTAGCTCAGCTTTATTCATTTGCGTGAGACTTCTGGTTTGACTCTTGATCCTGCCCGACACTACATACGGAAAACCATGATTATCCTGATAGTCCCAGTGAGAGCGCAAGGTGCAACGCACTCATCTATCCCACACACCATGTTGTCCCAGCATCAATTTTCTCTATTGACACCCGCCCGCAAACATTAAGAGAGGTAGCATGCACTGCGCCCGTCTCAGCCAAACACAGAAACCGACAGTATCTAGTCCCATCCGGCCCCTTCCTTAAGACTGAAACCAACACATGCGGAGATGTTCGATCAGGATTCAGAATGAGCGCAATTTCCCCGCTTCCAAGAACAATACGATCGAACTCTTCCCATCCCCTAACAACTCTGCTCCACTCCTCGTCGGTCCTCCCGCTCTTCGCACCCGCTGAGCTCAAGTGTATCGTCGGGTTCTCCGGATCCTCTCCGAGAAGGAAGTGATTACCGATGTTTTTGGGCGGGCCGATGGAGAGGAATTGCAGGGCAGGAAAAGTTACATATACCCCGTGTGCGTCTCTGGGCGCGTCCAGACCTTGCGCTACTGCGATCTGCGCCATTTGCTGGAGGAAGGAGAGGGGTGCCCAACGGTACCCGTCAATTTTCAAGCGGGATACTTTTCGGAATATTATTTCAGCAGGGACAGTGTCTATGAAGGAGTAGAATATTGCCATGCGCTCTTCCGCATTGTCCGTTGCTATCACCCGGGATACGTCGTGGCCCAATACGGCGGTTAAGCAGATGGCCTCGTCAGACTGCCGGCTGGTGGTGCGGTAGCGCAGAGCTCGGCTTAGAGTTGAGAGCCTGAAGGAAACAGACCCCGTCACTGGCAAAGCTAACAAGAGGCTGTTTATAGCCATTTCCGAGTGACAAGAACTTATGGGGTCCACGCAGAGAGAGTGGAAGGTCACCGGTCCGTCAGAGAATTGAATCTGCAGCTTCTCGCAGGTTGGGTGTAGATTGGATACCACGGCTTCCTGGTAAGTCCATAGGCGTCGCATCCAGGCAGAGCAAAGCAGACGAGTTGCCTTTTCAATGCGACTGGCTAAACGAGAGGCGCTCATCAAGTCTTTGTCCACGACCAAGATTTGATCTGCGTTTCTATATGTCTCCTCGAGACGTGCTATGGAGAGTTTTCGGAGCGGCTTGAGATGGGGCGCCACGGGGATGCAAAGCGTATCCATCCATACCGCGAGCTCGGAGGCGCCATGCATATTGCTCATTGGGTGTATACCTGAGACCATTCGTTTGATTTTTGTCAGCTGGCAGCGGGGGAGACTGTTGGCCCGAGCGTTTCCTAGTCCTTGTGCCCATACATGCGAGATTGCGACGTAGGGTGCTGATGTTATGACTTTAAGTTGGATATCCGGGTGATCGCTATCGGCATCTAGATAATCGATAGACACAACAGGTGTTTTTCCTTGCCCAATGACCTCTGCCACCTTTTCCACATCTATTGATATGTGCTCGCACCCCCGGCACTGCTCGACATGCTGGGTCTGGTAAGTGCTCTCGTCAACGTGATTAGCAAAGCACTGTTGCGGAGTGCAATTACTATGAGATTGCCGGCCAGAGTGGGTCGGTAATCGAAGCCTACTAGCGTAATACAACCCACTGACATCAAGCAAAGTATGCAGCATTGTTGTGGTACTGGTGCACCAGTTGGCACCCAGCATACGCTGTTCTAAAGGGTTCCGAGCCCAAGCGAAACCGACGCCCTGGAGGACCGACTGATCATTTTCTGGAGGCGGCATTGCCAACCTTGTTATGTTCAAGAGGGACTCCCCAAGGATCAAGATACTGAGTACAGTATCCAACGATAGAGCCTCCGACAGCCTCCAAGTTCGAGGTGAAAGAGTGTCCGAATACCGTCGAATAGTCGAATCAACACGCCTTAATATTTTGGCAATATTGGCGAGTGCGTCCTCCCGAGGAGTCCTGCTTCGGGATTTCCCGCGCTGGAGGCAATTCGAAAAGTACTTTCGTAGTGGATAAGTGGTTATGCATCGTCTCGTTCCGTCTTGATTGCGGACAACACAATCCTCTAGGTCTACCTCGACGTCCAAAAGTCTCAAGACTTCATATATCACTCCAAAGAATAACCATGACTGTAAAAAAGCCCCTTTTTCTGCAGAAGAGGGTACCTCGTCCCGGTTGATTCGTTGTGGGCCGGAGCTTCCTTCAATGTCGAAAAACCAGCCCTGGCGAGTGGGAAAATCGAAAAACCCCTCTTTGTCGTAACTGTTGGGCTCGCAGAGGCAGGGAATCTTTGGCAGGGTGCTCCCGGGCTCCAGGACATCTGGGAGATGCCATTGTGGGTGGTCTTCGAGCTGGACAGCCATAATGTTTATTTGGTGATGCACTAATGACTGAGATCCGGGGCTGACCTGACGAACTTGAAGAAGGGATGTAAAGATAGGATTGGGGGCGCGTTTTGATGGAAATGGGTTTCACAAAGTTAAAGCCCCCGCAACCCCCGCAACCCCCGCACTTTTGTGAGGGACTAAATTGTGAATTTATGGGTTATTTAAATCTTACCCGAAACGGTGTGGAAATCTCCCGCATTGAGGTACAAACTCAGTGTATAGTGTTCAGTGAGATGATGGGATTAATGATAATTGAAAAATTACTTTGTCTTAGAATCTTTCGCCCTTGCAATATCATCAGCTTCTTTCCAATACTCCTCCTCGTCAGGCCGTAAACCACCCGGAAAATAGACATCAACAAGTGACCTTCCAACATAAGGATACTTCCTCTCGGTTGCCTTCAATGCCTCCATCACCTTCTTCTCGACAATCACCTCCTTGAACCGGAGGTGAATTCCAAAGGCACTCGGATTTCGTGGGGCACCACAGACAATGATATTCTGTATCATCCCAAGAATACCCACCACTAATAAGAACCAAGTGTTGCGCTTCAGCCCAGAGACCGCAATCAATAGTGCAATCCAGAGTGCTGCCATGACACTGGCCAAATATCGAGTACGAGGCATATCAACCCCCCGTCCCCCAGCCAAATCCTCCAAATCCAACCCGACCCCGCCGCCAATAATTACGATACAATCCTTCTGCCCATTCCCCCTCGTCAGCACAGCCGTCTTTTTCGCACCCCTCCGACAAGCCCACTTCTCCTGCTTCCACTGTGGGAGAGCCCCGCTCCCCAAAACCAGACATATGCCACAAGCTGTCGTGAAAAAGATGGCCCAATCCCCCTGCAAAATCCAGGGAACCGTCGAAATCACCAGCTGCAGGACCGCACATATAAAGCCACTATACCACACCCAATCTCTCTTGGGCACCCCAGCAGCCTGCTTGGGATCGGCCTCGTACACAGCAACGCAAAGTGCAACCCTCTGATCCTTTGCTGCCATTTTTCTCTCAGCATCCCTCACCTCCCTTCCCCGCCAGTACGAAAAATCCCTCATCACCCGCCCCAGTATCCACGAGTTGTTCTGCCGTGTGTATCGTGAGCGAACGTTTACGACTTGGCCGGAGCAGTCGGGCGTGGGCAGGAGCTTATTCTCGCCAACGACTGCCAGGAGGGCACTTATGCTGTATGTCACCCACCCGAATGAGAACGCCACGGGTGTTACCAGACTGTCGCCCGCGAGTTGGGCTAGAGCTCGTTGGATCACATCTCCACCTAGAATGAGAAGCAGTGACATTACATCGCCCGGTTGGGTCCATTGAGCTCGGAAGGCTTCTATCGGGTAGGCACTCGGGGGCGTGTGATTAGAGGGTGACATTTGTGTTGTGGGAGTGGTGTTGCGGGGGACAATCATGGATGGTAGATGTCCAAGAGGGGTATATTTTGTTGTGAGGCGTGTCAGCGGACCGGGAACGCGCCGATACCGTAACCGTAGTGAAATCGGGTATCGTACTATAGGCAGCGTTTGTGGGGGTCTAGTGAAGTGGAAACGAATTTACTATGGTTAACAAGATATCGCGGGGCGGCTTTGGGTTCCTCGAAAGTTCACCGGTACCAACTCTCCCTACTAGGTCGTGTTCTCAGGAGGCGGTCGGCAGTTTTTGAGCAGAATTTCGAAGCACAGGAGGCTGTGAACCCCTGGAGAACAGTTGGCACCGAAATCTCGATTTGTGCTTTACTGGTACGTTCAGTGGAACGATCACTCCGCTCCAGTCCACGGAATTCTGAGCTATGGTTGACTCACAGGGTAGGGTACTGTACCCACAACAAGCCAAATTAGAGGAGCTCGGAAAGCACACAAGAGATTCCCTCGTGAGAGATACACTGTATCCGGGGGTTGGGCCATGAGGCGGGGGTAGATCAGTCGTCTAGAGAGCAATTCGAATGCATGCATGACCTCATAAGATACCATATCTTTTCTTGAAAGTCAAGGGCTGTCAGGCCAACAAGAGAGAAAGAAGCCCCTAAATCGGTACACCTCCCACGCGCAGCCGAGTTGGGTTGGACAGCCAAGGGGGCAATCCACACTCGGCTACGCTTGTGAGCATAACGAAAGGCAGTTGAGCAGACTCACCTAGGCGCGAGTCGAACATTTGGGGATAGGGTAAACCCACCAGCACCGACATCCACAATGAGGACACCGGTGTCTGAGTTATGGCCGTGGCGTTCTAGAAGAAGGCAGCGTTCCACCTTCCAGCAACCAAAAAGACAAAACCTTTGAGTTTACCTTTTCTTCCAGCTGCTGGTAGGCTTGTCGTTCACACCACCGTATGCCTCCTACTCCATGTGGTGTTTGCTCCGCTCCTTTTATTAATAAGCGACCTTCGCCACGCTTCAACTCCCAGGCCACGATACGCCTCTTCTTTGCTGTGCTCCGAAGGTCCCCTAATACGGTAGAACAGTAACTTACGAGCATAACTTGGATATAAGCTCCGCAAACGCAACAAAAGCATGTAAACATATAGGAAGCTCTCACTCACTCACTCACATGAGCTTTGTCCTCATTCCATCTAACTATTTGGACACCAACGAAACAAAATCAGCCCCGAAAAATCCCAAGAAGACTACAATAACTACCGTCCACCCTTAGCAACCTCCCTTGGAGGGACTGTAGGTGTGGTGTACCGTTCCCCAGAGCGTAGCGGATTTCCTTTATCAAATCCCACAGCCCAGCGGTATCCCTACTTCTCCCTACTCCCCGTAGGAACGGCTTCCCAGCTACTAGCAGGCAGTAGAGCACTTGGAAGAGGTACTGCACATTTGCCAACAAAACACTAAGCTGCCGTTTGACCTTGACTTCTGGCCATCTATGAGCCGAGTCTTCCGTTCACTTCGCCAATCTCCCAAGAAGCACCATCAGTAAGCAACTAAAACTCCCTTTGTCGCGACTGTGCTAGTACTGACTTCCTCAGATCATACCCTAGCGATCCGGTCACAACTGTCCTCCAACCGAAAGGTGCGAGAGTTGACCAAGACTTAAAGGATTAGTTAAGCCTGTTCCATTGAGAACAAAATCTTCATATATCTTCCTCCGCTAGAAGCCACCCAGGCCCCATAGGATTCTCCTTCCGTAGAAAGTGTCCTATGGGGGTAAGTGAACTTCTTGCTGTTGACCCCCATCCTCATACTCCACGTGATTGCCCGATTGTAAACTGTTAGGCAATTACGAGCACTCTGTCGGAGGCTTGGATGGCCTTTCTGGAATTTGCGGTTATTGTCATGGGCCGGGTATGATAGCTAGTTTCATAGCCGGACAAAGGGCAGTCACGGTGGATAAGGGTTTGTTGGTTAGCTAGTAGGAAAGACCTTGTGGGAGGACGGAGTGTGATTGTGGATTTTCCTTTGCCGTTGTCAACAGTTAGTTTTCCATCATCATCGTCTTCTTTCTGTGAGCTGAGCATCGCGGTTTATCGAAACCGCCAGTGCTTGTCTCTCGTTTTCAATTATAAGTTTTAGTTTCTTCTCTTTTCTCTTGCTGGTGATCTTCACCAGTATAGTCGATAGTCAAGATTGCCAATACCCACAAAAGAACGCCTCCTGTGGAAGACCCACGACAACTCCCTACTACAGTAACCACCAGCAGGATCGCCAGGGTTAGCCGAGCTTCCGGCTCGAAGACATCATGGGTAGGGAGCGAAGTACTCGGGTATGGACGTGGGTGATCGGACAGAAAGGGATTAAAAAATCGTATGGGGATACATACAATTTCTAGTCCCTGTTTGTCCGATCACCCATGTCCATACTCTAGAACTTGTTTAACTGGACGGACGTTGTTCTACGTGTACTCGGGTAGGGACGAAAAAATCGGAAAAAAAATATCAGCAAGATCTCGTAGTGAAGGAAGTAGAGAGTGAAGCGGTTTGGAAAAAAAAAAGTGGGATCGGCGGACGTTAGGAAGCTGGATGGTGATTTAAGGAAGATAACGCTCCACTTTGGTATACCGTAAACTTTACAAATACCATTTGCTGCACAGCCGGCCTTGTTGTGTTCTGAGCATCCTAATACAAGTACTCGAGTACAAGTATCTAGTCACTTTGTGAAACAGCCCGGGTTTAAGATGTCCCGCAAGCTGATCGCTTTTCACCCGCCACATCGATCATCCCCCTATTCCTTGATTTGCCAGCATAAGTTTTCCGGTTTTTTCGTCCCTACCCGAGTATTGCGTGCTCAATTCTGGCGTATATCGCACTGAGCACGGTATTATGATATACAAGTATCATATCAGCACCTCACAGCGACGAATTCAGATTACGAATAGCTAGCGTAGTTTCAGAGGACGGAGGATACCGCCGTGTCATAGGGCTCCTCGGGTCTGGCTCGTGCACCCTACTCGTACGGCAATTCGACATTCCTGAAACAGTGGTCATCATAGGTCTACCTTGCTTTCCTGTTCCTGTTGGATCACGATCTTTGCCACCAATTTGGTCCAAGGTCTCCTTCCAATGTATCGATTATGATATAAGGACGTGGTGGTTCCTCGAAGCTTTTTTCCTTACATCCTCATCCCACTTCTGCCCGGCGCGACCGCTATCCCCAATTCCCTTATTTTATTTACAGACGCGAGAACTTCAGTCTTTTCCTAACGATGGTTAAATTCTCTCCTTTGATCAGCCTTTTCGGGCTTGTTGCTTCGGCGTTAGCCGCGGATAGCGAAGCTTGGAAGACGAGGTCTATCTATTTTGTAGGTTTCCCTCAAAATGTTCTCCACCAGCCATTCCTCCTTCCTGTAGGAGTGACTTTTCTCTCTCTTCCCTCTCCCCCCTACCACCACCATGGTTGCAGAAAATCGTGTGTTTTTGCCGTAACTCTGACAAACTGGGTTGTGGTTGGCTACTAGGTTCTCACCGATCGATTCGCGAGGACGGATGGCGGCACTAATGCCTGCACAAACTTGGGCAATTACTGTGGCGGGACGTGGAAGGGGATGCAAAACCGACTGGACTACATCCAGGGACTCGGGTTCGATGCCATCTGGATCACCCCAATAGTCAGCAGTAAGTACACATTCCATCCTAGCAGAAATTAAAAATCCAGACAAGATTGAAACGATTAAAATATCGTAATTAAACACCCACAACTAACCACAATAACCCTGTTATCATAGACACCGATGGCGGTTACCATGGCTATTGGGCAAAGGACATCTACTCCGTCAACACTAATTATGGTTCCGCGGACGACCTCAAATCCCTCATTAGCGCGGCCCATGCAAAGGGCATGTACATAATGGTGGATATCGTGGCCAATCACATGGGCCCGGGCGATATCACGACCTTCAACCCCTTCAATACAAGTTCATACTACCACAGCGGCTGCAGCATCAACAACTACAATAACCAAACCGAGGTCGAGCAATGCCAGATTGCGGGGCTCCCGGACCTAAAAACGGAAGATAGCACTGTGCGCAGCCTCTTCTATAACTGGATTAAGAGCCTAGTGTCCGAGTACTCCATCGACGGACTGCGCCTAGACACAGTGAAGCACGTAGAGAAGGACTTTTGGTCCGGGTTCACTAGTGCCGCTGGCGTGTACTCTATTGGAGAAGTGTTCAATGGTGACCCGGCTTACCTCGGTCCTTATCAGAATTACGTGTCCGCGGTCGTCAACTTTCCCATGTACTATTCTATCAACGACTGCTACGCACGCAAATCCGGATTCCCGAACCTCGTCAATCAGCATGACAAGGTCGGCTCTGCGTTCGCCCGTCCGGAGCTCCTGGGAACATTCTTGGACAACCATGACGTTCAGCGCTTCCTGAACATCAACAACGATTGGACTCTTCTCAAGAATGCTCTCGCGTACACCATGCTCGCCCGCGGTGTCCCAATCTTGTACGGTGGGACGGAGCAGGCGTACGGCGGTGGAAACGATCCCGCCAACAGAGAGGATCTCTGGAGGAGCAGGTACAGCACCACTGGCGACCTCTACACTTTCGTTCAGAAGCTCATGGCGGTGAAGAAGACTTCTGGGGGGTTGGGTGGGAATGACCATGTTCATTTGTACACCACCGATAACTGCTATGCTTTCAGTAGGGCTGGCGGTGACGTTGTTGTTGTCACCACCAATGGTGGAAGCGGTACTAGTGGAACCTACTGCTTCAATACGCGGAAGCCGCGGGGGACTGTGTACACCAGTGGTCTCGGGTCAGTTACGTACACTGCTGGTGATAATGGCCAGATCTGTGTGTCCATTTCAAACGGACAGCCGGAGGTGCTTGTGTCTTAATGATTGCCCTTCCCCCATATTTCTTTTGCACCATCACACATGCGAACACTACCTGCCTTAGAACACTCATTTAAAATAATCACCCAATAAACGGGCAAGATACCTCCTCTCTTAACCCCCCCATTTAATGTATCTGTTGTAGCACAGGCTCCAACTTTGTCCATGGACGGAGCTCAGGTGAGCGGAGACCGGCAGTAATCAATTCGGGTGTTTAGAGGATGGAAGCTTGGAATAATATTATGTCCACAATCTATATATACCAAACTGGGTCCACTAATCCCTTTTTAAAGCTTTGATTCCGGAACAGCATGATTGGAGCTCGCAATGACCACTACTTCGAGACGGGTAGAAAGGCAAAGGGGAGCTAACGGGACAAAGCCGGAAACGTAACCTCATGACCCCAGATGCGGTAATATTAGTGAAAGCTCACTTATCCCCAAGAAATGCCACCTAGAGTTCCGCGTCATTGGCACCACGTTTTCTCCCCGTAACAATCACAAGTGCATTTGTCACCCCGGTCATCCTGTCTGGTGCCCAAAAGTAAGGGTCTAGCCCCACCACTCGATCTCGAGACCTAGTTTACCGTAAAAACTTGAATAATTGGACGGTGTGCTATGATAATAATAATATTATGTAGTCCAGAATTCCCTTCTCTGGAAAAGGGGGGGGGGGGGGGGGGCAAAAAAAAAAAACGGCCCTTAACA